>Ga0208601_1000051_pt1 | contig 29685 bp, 33 predicted proteins | sample LakMenEpi09Nov12_FD_150684 | JGI IMG/M metagenome (GOLD analysis project Ga0208601, IMG submission 150684) | Freshwater microbial communities from Lake Mendota, WI - 09NOV2012 deep hole epilimnion (SPAdes) | ecosystem: Environmental > Aquatic > Freshwater > Lake | place: Lake Mendota, Madison... | reverse complement strand
TTATGTAGAATGTATGTTATTTATTGTCTCAGTATTTTAATTTATTTATCCAAGTCTGAATGTTATTTTTATTCTCTTATTTTCGGTTAATACTGTCTCCCTTAACCAGGTGCAAGATGTCAGGTACTGTATTCAGATAATCCCAAGCCGTTTGTCCATCTTCAGCCCAATCTACTATATAATCACGCTGGGTAAGAGCATGATGAATACTAGTTCCTAAATCATGTTCATCTTCAACTAATAATAACCGCATAAGTAAAAGTGTTTTGTAAATTCTTAATATATCAAATTTCATCGGTTAAAAATTATCATTTCATTACCCACCACTGGACTCCGGGCAATTATTTTCTTTTGAGAATCAACAACTTCTAAATGGATAAAATTCAGTTCTTGAGAACGTTGTAATATTTCCGCAGCTAGTTTATCCTGTTGGGATTTTTCCAGGTTATACCAAATATCACTAATTTTCACAGTTAAATCACTAGTACGGAAATTAGCTTGAAGAGGTTTTATGAGTTGAGAAACAATATTTTTGTCTTTGGTATTCTTAACAGAAATGCTAATTTCTGAAAACTGATTTTCAATTGCTGCTAGTAAAGCTTGTTCAGGTGTTAATTCAATAACTGGAATTGGAGTTGGTTCAGTTTCTATAACTGGAGTTGGTATTGCTTCCGGTTCCACAACTGGAGTTGGTATTGCTTCCGGTTCGACAACTGGAGTTGGTATTGCTTCCGGTTCTATAACTGATTTTGGTATTATTTCCGGTTCTATAACTGATTTTGGGGGGATAACTTCCTCTACTGGGGGGACAGTTGCAACTTCAGCAGATTTAGGAATAAACATAAATGTACTTATCCCTATTGTCACTACAAAAATTACAGCAAAAATCCCTGTCAGCACCGTATCTGATACATTGTTAGATATATTTGATGGTAAAAATAAGCGGAATGTCCTTAAAAATCCATCCCAACGCGATAAAAAATGAGTTTTTTTCTGAGTATCAGCGGGTGTTTCTGTCTCCAGTTTGACTACTGTAGTTTCTAAAACACCAATCGTTCCCCGCAAAACTTGGATAATTGCCGTTTTCCAAATTGGTTGATTTTTTTGATAGAGTATAGCTGCGGGTTCATTTCTTGGTTTTCTACGTTTTTCTCCTGACATGGAACTTTTACCCAAATTAGCGAATCAAAAACAGAGAAAACATATTTTGACTATAATCAATTATTGTGCCATTTAATGAATTATGAATATTAACCGCCGTCAATTTTTGTTTTTAAGTGGAATCAGCACCATAGGATCTGGATTTTTGGGTGGGAAATTATTAAATACAAATTCTCTCATAGCATCAGCAATAGCCGCTAAACCAGTCAAAAAAGACTTATTATTGCGTTTTGTCTCCGTTGCTGATACGGGAACTGGCACAAAAGGACAATATGCTGTAGCTAATGCTATGAATTTTTATCATCAGCAAAATCCTTATAATTTGGTGATTTTAGCTGGTGATAATATCTATAATAATGGGGAAATTGAGAAAATAAATGAGGTTTTTGAACGTCCCTATCAAGCTTTACTAAAAAATGGTGTCAAGTTTCATGCTTGTTTAGGTAATCATGATATTCGCACTGATAATGGTGTTCCCCAAGTTAAATATCCTGGTTTTAATATGCAGGGACGTTATTACACATTTAGTCAAAATAAAGTTCAGTTTTTTGCTTTAGATACTAATGGTAATGCTGATTGGAAAAATCAATTAGTTTGGTTAGATAAAGAATTAAGTATTAGTAAAGCCCCTTGGAAAGTTGTTTTTGGTCATCATCCTATTTATTCATCTGGTCATTATGGGAATAATAAAAGTTTTATTAAAACCTTTACTCCTTTGTTTAAAAAATACAATGTTCAGCTTTATATCAATGGCCATGAACATAATTATGAACGCACTCGCGCTATTGACGGAACTACCTATTTAATCTGTGGCGCTGGTGCAGGTAATCGTCCGGTTGGCCGTTCTCAATGGACAGAATATTCAACCAGTGATTTGAGTTTTGCAGCCTATGATGTGTACGCAGATAGAATGGAAGTGAGTGGTATTGATACTAATAATCGCGTTTTTGATCGGGGTGTAATTAAGTTAAAAAGTGTTTAATGAAAGGAGTCAGGAGTCAGGAGTTAGAAAGAAGAAAGAAAAGAAGTATAATCAAAAAACTTTTCCTTCCCCTGTTTCCTGTTCCCTGTTCCCTATTCCCTGCTATTTAGTAATGGTTGAGGTTGATTCCTGCTTCTTTTGCCATTGCGTCTAAACCTTTAAATTCTAAGGTTTTGATAGCTTTGGTGGAAAGTTTCAATTTCACCCAACGGTTACCAGCAGCCCACCAAACCCGCTTGTTTTGCAGATTAACGTGTTGTAGACGGTTGGTGTGACGGTTGGAGTGGGAAACGGAACAAGCGTTATTGGCTTTTTTACCAGTTAGTTGACAACGACGGGACATAATAAGTATCTCCTAGAGTGTTATTTAAAGACAACCTTCCTATTATATCTGCAAACCAGGCTAGATGACTGGAAATCATTGGCAAAGGCAAGAACCAAAATATAAGCCCGTGTAGAGACGTTCCATGGAACGTCTCTACTACAACATTTACCAGCAGATGTTTATTTGCTGGCTTGTTCTGTTAGCTTGGTGAGTACGTCATTAGAACGTTCGACAAAGGATTTCATCCCATCTGCATCAAAGCCTTTTTGCGATATAAGTGCCAAATCATAAACGTGCTGACACATCATATTAACTAATTGACTGGAGGGGGATTCACTATCACCCTGAATAATACTACCTTGACTGAGATTAACCAAGTTTTGAATTAACGGGTGAGCAGTATTTACTAGTAAAATATGTTCTTCGGGAAATTCAGCGTTTTGTTGCTGCATCATAGCACTCATTTCTCGCATCCGCCGCAGAAATTCGGGTAATAACACCATTGCTGGTGGTGTTCCTTGAGGGTCATCTGATTTTAAGGACTCGGTGCGGATGTTGAGTTTTGGCTTGTTGAGGGCTTTCTCAAATAGTTCTTTAATGACTTCTCCTTTGGTCTTGTTGGTGGTGGGGTCAACAATTTCGCCAGTTTTGTCATCGAGGAGGGTATTATCCAGGTCAGAGTCTACCCGTGTAAATTTGACATCCCGATATTCTTGTTCTAGGAAGTTAATGAAGTGGGTATCAATGAAGGAGTCCATATAGAGGACTTCTAAACCTTGATTTTTGTGCAGTTCTATGTATGTGGATTGAGTAGCTGCATCGGTGCTGTAGAATACCTTGTTTTCGTGACGTTCTTTGTTCCGTTCTAGGTATTCTTTCAGGGTGGTGTAGGGGATGCTAGTCGCGTTTGCTGGGGTAACATCTTGCCACGCATCACCGTCGGCAGATTGAACTTCAACGGCTGCGGTGTCGGCTACAGGGGCTTCTAATTTGGCTGTGCTGCGGAAGATGATGATGTCTTCAACTTGTTTTTTGAATTTATCATCGTTGAGAACGCCAAATTTCACGAATGTTCCCAAGTCTTTCCAGGCGGTTACGTATTGTTCGCGGTTATCGCGGTATAATTCTTTGAGTCTATCGCCGACTTTTTTGGCGATATAATCTCCTATTCTCTTAATAGTGCGATCGCCTTGCAATGCACTTCGAGAAACGTTCAAAGGTATATCAGTGCTATCAATCACGCCCCGCATCGGCATTAAGAACTGGGGAATAATTTCCTCACAGTTATCACTGACAAACACCTGATTGCAGAATAATTTAATTTGTCCTTTGGTAACATCTACATCAGGACGCATTTTCGGGAAATACAAAATCCCGTTAATCACAAAGGGATAATCTGTATTCAAATGCACCCACAGCAAGGGTTCTTCTTGGAAAGGATACAAATAGCGGTAAAACTCTAAATAATCTTCCTCTGTAAGATTACTGGGAGATTCACGCCATGCAGCTTTTTGTTTATTTAAAACTTCCCCATCCATTTTAATGGGAACTGACATGAAATCGCAGTAAGTCTTGACAAGATTCCTAATTCGTGCTGGTTCGAGAAATTCCTCTTCTTCTCCTTCCAATGTGAGAATAATTGTAGTTCCACGAGTGGTGCGAGGAGATTCATCTAAAACAAATTTAGGTGAACCATCACAAGTCCAATGTACAGCTTGTGCGCCTTCTTGATAAGAAAGAGTATCAATCTCTACTTGCTTCGCTACCATGAAGGAAGAATAGAAACCTAAACCGAAATGACCGATAATAGGTTGATCTGCCTTACCTTCATACTTGGTAATAAATTCTTCAGCACTGGAGAAAGCAACTTGGTTAATATATTTTTTGACTTCCTCTGCTGTCATTCCAATGCCATTATCAGTAATGGAGAGGGTTTTGTTGTCTTTATCAATGCTAATGGTAATTTCTGGTTCACCAATTTCGCCATTGTATTCCCCAGCGCGGGATACCATGTTTAACTTTTGGATAGCGTCTACTGCGTTGGATACCAGTTCCCGCAAGAAGATTTGATGATCTGAGTAGAGAGACTTCTTGATAATCGGGAAAATATTATCGGTATGAATACTGATATTGCCTTGTTCTAACATAGTTATCCGTCGGTTTTACTTGCAGATATATTTTATGAAAATCAATTTTCGGTGATTTTATCGCTTTTGGGGTCAGGAATACCTCTTCATTTTGATTCGGATTACACTACCAGGATGTTGTTGATGGTTTTAGGCATTTATAATAAAAATTAAGTATATTCAACCATCTTTAGGAATAATTCTATGGAACCGATAACTTTAGCTACTGCCATTACTACCATATTTCTCACTGGAGTGTTACAGAAACAGGGTGAAAATTTTAGTGATTTTTTCATGCAAAAGGTTGGTGAAGTGCTTGCTGTCATTCGCAAGCATTCCCCAGAAACAGCAGCAGCTTTAGAAACAGGTAATCCAGAAGTATTATCTCTCAATTCAGAAGTTTTACAACAAATTCCCTCAAATCCGATTTTTGCGGAATTAGTTGCTACTGCTGACACAGAGGAAAATACCACATTTCAGGAAAAGTATCAAGCGGTGAAAGCTGGTGGCACAATTAATATTATTGGTAAACAGATTAATATTTCCCAAGCTGGTACAGGCAATACTCAACATAATACCTTTAGTAACTTCTGAACTTATGATGAAAATACGAGAAGTTATTAATTTGCTTGAATCAGATGGTTGGTATTTGGTAACAACAGAAGGTAGTCATCGTCAGTTTAAACATCCCATCAAATTAGGTAAGGTAACAGTATCAGGGAAAATGGGTGATGATGTCAAGAAAGGAACGTTAGGAAGCATTCTCAGACAAGCAGGACTCAAATAATGGATAAGTATCTGATCGTTTTAGAAAGAACTGAAACAGGATTTTCCGCATACTCTCCTGATGTGTGGGGTTGTATTGCTACAGGGAAAACACTGGAAACAACTTTAGAAAATATGCGTTCAGCTTTAGTTTTCCATCTTCAAGATAGTACATCAATTCCCCAACCTCGTGGTATTGATGCTTATTTGGATGCTTTACGTGAGTCAGAGGGTGAGGAATTTTATCTCACACATATTGGGGTAGAAGTTTTGAAGTGAGAAATTTAATTCAGGAGGTTTGAGTTATGGAAGAATTACTAGAACTTCAACAATTGCTGATTAATGGCAATATTCCTGGTGCATTGCTGCTAGTTGAAGAGATGACTGAAATGAGCAAAGATGATAAACTGAATAAGATTTTTAGTTTTGGCAAAATTATTCTTCTGCATCTAATTAAGCAAGCTGCGGAAAACCGAACAACTAGATCATGGAATTTGTCTATTGCTAATGCAGTGAAAGAAATTCAACGCACAAACAAACGTCGTAAAGCTGGGGGAATGTACTTTACAAGTGAAGAATTGCGAGAAACTTTAGAAGATGCTTATGAATTATCATTGAATGGTGCAGCAAAAGAAGCATTTGAAGGTAAATATGAAACCGAAGAATTAGCAGCAATGGTAGATAAGGAAATTATATTACAACAAGCTATTGCTTTAATCTTAGAAAATTTCATATAGACAACAATAATTTTCTCGTTGTTATACTTTGTTTCTCGTTCCCATACTCTGTATGAGAATAAATTCTAGAAGTCTCTGACTTCAATAATAGCAGAGACAGAGCCTCAATGATAGCATTCTTAGTCTGAGACTGGGAACGAGATAACTAGATAAACTAGCAGTAATGGTAAATAAAAAATGATTAATAAACAAATAAACATCACACAAGACGGACAAGGTAATGTTATGAATAACATTTTTTCTTCTCAACCAAAACAACTAGAAGGAAACCCTTTTAAACTACCTCAACGCCGTGAGGGTGGACTGTTTGGACGCGAAGAGGAATTAGAAAACCTCCATCAATTATTGCAAAGTGGTAAAAACGTTTGTGTTGTTTCCGGTATGGGTGGAGTTGGAAAAACTGGACTGGTGCGAGAATATGCCAATTTAACAGAATGTACATCATTCTTTACTGGTGGAATCTATTATATTGATGCCAGAGATAGGCAAAATATGGCTGCGGAAATTATCGCTTTGACTCAATGGAGATTTGACCCCAATTTACCAGCCAATTTATCTACTCCACAAATGGTAAACGCTTGTTGGCAACAATGGAAATACCAAACAGAAAATGTATTATTGATTTTTGATGATGTATCTAGTTTAAATAAAGATATCGAATCCTATTTACCACCAAAGGATTTAGTTTCTTTGCGAGTATTGATGACTTCGCGGGAAACACTAAATAAACGCATTGCGGAAAAATTAGAGTTAAAAGTATTGTCAGAACCAGCAGCAGTAAAATTATTAGCTGCAATTATTGAACAAGCACGAATTGATCAAGAACCAGAACAGGCTAAACTACTTTGTTATGAATTGGGATATTTGCCTTTAGCTTTAGAATTGGTGGCATATTATTTAGATGATGAAGACTATCAGGATTTATCACTGTTAGCAATGCGTGGTAAGTTGCAAGAAAAAGTTAAACATCCTGCACTGTCACCAGAAGACGTTCCAGGAGGAATACAAGCACAAAGAGGGTTACAAGCTGCATTTGATTTAAGTTGGGATGAATTAAAACCAGAAGCTAAATATCTCGCTTGTGTGTTGGCTGCTTTTGCACCTTTTCCTATTCGTTGGGATTTTGTTACAGCTATTTATCAACAGTTGCAAGGTGAATTATTTAATGAGGATAATTTAAAAGACCGTTGGTTAAAATATTTAATAAAACGGCATCTAGTGATAACTGTTGAAAAAAATATTTATAATTTACATTTGCTTATTCACGACTATTTTAGTGAACATCTGAAACAACATTCTGATTACAGCCAAATTAAACAAGCATATTGTGATATTTTTGCCATTGTTGCTAGTAATATCAATCAACCAATCAATTTAATAACATTCAATTTAATTGAACCACATTTAAAAAAGATAATTGGTTGGTGTGAAAACAAAGAAGATATTAAATTTGCTTACAGTTTAAATGGTTTAGCACGGTTATACCATTCTCAAGGAGAACACAATAAAGCAGAACCTCTCTATCGTCAGTCTTTAGAAATAAAAAAATGCCAACTAGGTACAGATCATCTTGATGTTGCAAAAATTTTAAATGAGTTAGGATTAATGTATAGTTGCCAAGGACTTTATATTAAAGCAGAATCTTTCTGTTGTCAGTCTTTAGAAATCAGAAAACACCAACTAGGTACAGATAATCTTGATGTAGCTCAAAGTCTTAATAATTTAGCATTATTGCACCATTGCCAAAGACGTTACATTAAAGCAGAATCTTTATATCGCTTATCTTTAAGAATTAGAAAACGCCAATTAGGTACAAGTCATATTGATGTTGCACAAAGTCTTCATAATTTAGCATTACTTTATAAAAATCAAGGACGATATAATAAAGCAGCACTTTACTATCTTCAGTCTTTAGAAATACGTAAATTTCAACTCGGTACAGAACATTCTGACGTAGCACAAAGCTATTACAATTTTGCATTTTTATATGAAGCACAAAATAAATATAAAGAAGCTGAAAAATTATTTAACAAAGCATTAGCAATATATCAAAAAGTATTAGGAAATCAACACCCCAATACGCAAAACGCAGCACTTATGGTAAAAACCTTATACGTAATGAGCTTTTTGCATTGCAAAAAAGATACATTATTTGCTGTTCTTGACGCACTTGCTCAACGAGCAAACCTTCCCGAACTAAATACAGAAATAGCATTAGCATTACTAGAACAGATAGAAAGTGATCCTGATTTATTGTTATCTATTCGAGAGTCTTTGCACCAATAACCAAAAGCATCGGATAGCAATACATAAAAACAGGTTTGCAATGCAATCATAAAATTGTCAGAATCAGGATGTCCAGGATTTAAGGATGTACAGGATTATAAGTGTCAAATTACTTGATAAATTACTAAAATCCTGAAGAAGATCATGCTTGAGTTAACTAAATATAGTGCGATTTTGTGGGAAACTCTCACAAAACTAATTTTGCTTTGCGTAACTCATCATTAACTCACCAAAACCCATTGAGAACAACTACCAAACCCATAAATATAAAACTGCTTAGATAGAAAATAACGCAATAATTAAAGTAAAACCCATAAATCATCCACAATAATGACTCTTATACATATAATCCTGCAAATTCTATAATCCTGGACATCCTGATTCAGACAATTATTCCTAAAGCATCAGATAACAATCCAAAAAAATATTTTCATCATCCATTCATAACTCATTGCCAAAAAAAGGTAATAAATTTATTGACATCTCATTTAAAATATGTTATCCTGAACTTGATAAGGAAGAACTATCTCGCAAATAGACAACTTAACTCTCCACGCCTCTGCGTCTCTGCGTGAGAAAAAAATAATAAACCTATTTGCCAAACCAATAGAACATTAACTCCTAACACCTTAAAAGCATCGCCCAAAAAAGGTAATAAAACTATTGACATCTCATTTAAAATATGTTATCCTGAACTTGATAAGGAAGAACTATCTTAAATATTCTTACAGAACCACTTGTGACCCGCTTTATCCATGACCAATTCGCCAAAGACTATTTAGAAGAACTACTAAAACCCTTTGGACAAGTTGAAGCCCCCAGCCATTTAGCTGGAGAAATCAGGGAAATAGATGTATTATTTTCCCCCGTCAGCACACAAACCGCCGACATCGAGATATTAGGATTGTTAGGTAAACTAGCAGCTACACCTGCTATTTTTGAACCCTTTCGCAATCCAGCAAGCAAAGAAGAAATCTGTGATTGTTTGTTAAAATCATTAGAAGTGAGAGGTGCATTACAACGAGAAGCAAAACGAAATAAAAACCCCATAGCTACCATAGAAACACCTAAACTATGGGTTCTGACACCAACAGCATCACAAACCCTATTATCGGGCTTTAGAGCCATAGAAAACCCTAATTGGCCAGCAGGAATCTACTTTTTAGCAGATTACTTGAATACAGCCATTGTCGCCATTCATCAATTACCACGTACACCCGAAACCCTATGGTTAAGACTATTAGGACGGGAAACAGTACAAAAAAGAGCAATTGATGAATTAGAAACATTACCAACTAATTACCCGTTCCAACAAGCAACGTTAGAATTGCTTTACAACCTCCAACAGACTTTACAGATCAATAAAAGTTCAGAACCAGAAGATAAGGAGTTAATTATGCGGTTAGCACCATTTTATCAACGAGATAAACAACAAGCTAGACGAGATGGTGAAGAACATTTGATTTTACGACAATTAAATCGCCGATTTGGTGAAATTAAATCCTCATTAATCGAGCAAATTCAATTATTGTCTATAGAACAACTCGAAAATTTAGCAGATGCTTTGTTAGATTTTTCACAAGTTGCTGATTTAGAAACTTGGTTAAAGCAACAGAAACCACAAGAAACAGATAGCTGATGACTTAATGTTAGCAATGCTAAAAAGATTAAATTGCGATTTTAAACCATTGTCATTTATTCTTTAAGCATTGCATAAAAAACAAAAATATTAGATATCAATACACAAGCATTGTTTAGCAATCCAAATCTACTCAAATAAAAAATTTAAATAACGTCTTGCCATAAATAAACATTGTATAGTAAACTGATACAAATATTTTTAACAACAAAATTATCATGCCAGCACCAGATACTACCCGCCGCATCACCCCTAGCAACCTCCAGCAAGATATAGATTCTTACAACGGACTCAAAGCTGTCTCCGGTTATACCACTGCTCGTGTAGCAGCCACACCGGAAGCATTACAAAAAGCTTATGCAGAAATGGTGACAAGACAACAAGAAGAAACCGAAAAACAAGCATTATTTAAAGCGTCCGCAGACGCAGCCAAACAAGCAGAATGGGAGTTCCATAATGCTGTTTTAGCCATGAAAGAAGCAGTAAAAGGTCAATTCGGGTCAGATAGTGATGCAGCCCAAGCAGTAGGTTTCAAGAAGAAATCAGAACGGAAACGTCCCACCAAAAAGAAAACCGAGTAGGATATTCTCATGATCTGAAAACCCACATTCTGCACTCATATTTTTTCTAAGATCAAAAAGTAGTGATATGGGAAAGTAGGATCAACATATTCTTCCCTCACTATCAAACCAGCTTTAGCAACAGATTCCAAAAACCTCTTTTTGGGATAACCTTTTAGACCCAATTCCCAATAATGTTCATCACAAAGTGGTGTTGTACTCCAAAATTGGGGAATTTCCCAGAGTAAATGTCTGGCTTTAAGCAAAAAAGAAGTTTTGATTTGCAATGATAGATATTCAGTAGCATTGGGAATCGAAATCACCAAATATTTCTTAGTAATTGCGGCGAGTTTTTGCAATGCTAATTCAGATTTTTCATAAGGGAAATGTTCTAATACCTGAAACAGAACAATTGCATCAAACTTATCTTTTGGTAGTATAAAGTCCGCCGTCAAATCCAACATTATATCTGGTTTGAGACTGAGATCAATATCCGCAGTAGTTACATTATAATTACTTTGTCGGAGTATTTCTGTAAACAAAGAATTAAAAATACCAATTTCTAGAACATTTTTAACTTGACTACCCAAGGAAAACAATAACCGCGACTGATGATGATAACTAATAAATCTTTCCTTGGAAAGATATTGGGAACTTGTAATCCCTAAAGAAGAAATCAATTCCATAGAAAGCCCCCTATTTACTAATGAAAATGCTTAAAGTTTTTTACTAAAACTTAACCCAGTTTCAACCTTATCAATGATGATAGTATCACCAGAAACAAAAGTATTTTCCAGTAACTTCGTAGCCAGAGGATTTTCTACCTCGCGTTGAATTGACCGTTTTAATGGACGTGCGCCATAAACAGGATCATAACCAGCTTCCACAAGATGATCACAAGCGGCTTGAGATATCTCGAAAGAGATTTTTTGTTCTTTGAGCAGATTTTCCACCCGTTTAAGTTGAATACGGATAATATGCCCCATTTCTGAACGATTAAGAGCGTGGAATAGAATTAAGTCATCTATGCGGTTGAGAAATTCGGGACGGAAGTGACTTCGCAAACCTTCCATCACCTTATTACGCATTAAATCATACTTGGAATCATCCCCAGATACATCCAAAATATGTTCACTACCAATGTTGCTAGTCATGACTATGACAGTATTCCGAAAATCTACAGCCCTTCCTTGAGAATCAGTAACTCTACCATCATCCAATACCTGCAACAAAATATTAAATACATCGGGATGGGCTTTTTCTACTTCATCTAACAGCACCACAGAATAAGGATGTCTGCGAATCGCTTCCGAAAGTTGTCCCCCTTCTTCATAACCCACATATCCGGGAGGCGCACCCACGAGACGGGAAACCGAGTGTTTTTCCATGTACTCGGACATATCCAAACGCACCAAAGCATCATCCGAATCAAAGAGAAATTGAGCTAAGGCGCGGGCGAGTTCGGTTTTACCCACGCCAGTTGGTCCCATAAACAAGAATGAACCGATGGGTCGAGAGGGGTCTTTCATCCCTGCGCGGGCGCGACGAATCGCCGCAGAGACGGCGGAAACGGCTTCTTCTTGACCAATTACCCGTTCATGCAAATGACTTTCTAATTGCAGTAATTTTTGCCGTTCTGATTCCAAAAGCCGATTTACGGGGATTCCTGTCCATTTAGCGACAATTTCGGCAATATCGGCTTCGGTGACTTGTTCGCGCAACAAAGTCGAACCTTGGGTTTGCATTTCTAAAAGTTTCGCTTCTTTAACTTCTCGTTCTCGTTGCACACCTTCTAACTTACCGTACTTCAATTGAGCGGCTTTGTTTAAATCATAGTCTCGTTCTGCTTGTTCAATTTGCACCCGCATGGCATCTTCTTCTTTCTTTAACCCGCTAATAGATTCTAAAATCTGCTTTTCCCCTTGCCATTGTTCATTAAATATTTGCTGTTTAACTGTTAAACTGGCAATTTCTTGTTCAATTCGTTCTAATCGTTCTCTAGTTGGAGAAATACTCTGTTCTTCTCCAGACAATGACAGCTTTTCCATTTCTAGCTGCATTAAACGCCGGTCAATGGTTTCTAATTCCGCAGGTTTGGATGTAATTTCCATTTTCAATTTCGCTGCGGCTTCATCAACTAAGTCAATAGCTTTGTCTGGTAGAAATCTATCGGCAATGTAACGCGCTGATAAAGTTGCAGCAGCCACTAAAGCGGAATCGGAAATTTTGACGTTATGATGCACTTCATAACGCCCTTTCAACCCTCGCAAAATCGAAATTGTATTTTCTACTGTTGGTTGATCTACATATACTTGTTGAAAACGTCTTTCTAATGCTGCATCTTTTTCAATAAATTTGCGATATTCATCTAAAGTGGTTGCACCAATACAACGCAATTCACCACGGGCTAACATTGGTTTAAGCAAGTTTCCGGCATCCATTGACCCTTGTTGATTAGAACCAGCCCCGACTACGGTATGCAGTTCATCAATAAATAAAACTACTTGCCCGTTTGATTCCGTAACTTCACGTAGGACATTTTTTAAACGGTCTTCAAATTCACCTCTGTATTTTGCTCCTGCAATCAAACTACCGATATCCAAGGAAATCAATTGGCGATTCTTTAAAGACTCAGGAACGTCGCCATTTACCATTCTTTGGGCTAATGCTTCAGCGATCGCAGTTTTGCCAACTCCTGGCTCACCAATTAACACAGGGTTATTTTTACTACGTCGAGACAATACCTGAATTACCCGGCGAATTTCATCATCTCTCCCAATCACAGGATCTAATTTTCCTGCTTTTGCTTGTTCTGTCAAATCTCGTCCAAATCTTTTTAAAGCTTCCTCTTGCACATCCGCTTCTGCTTTTGGAGATGCTTTGATTTGGGGAGTAGCGCGAACCGATTTAACCCCAAGTTCTACTTGAGCAATATCTATATTTAAGCTTTTAAATAATCTTCTACCAACCCGTTCATCATTACCAAACGCTAAAATTATATGCCCTTCTGAGATTTCCTCCTCTCTCATTTTGGCTCTAATTTCATCGGCTTTATCTAAAAGTAAATCTAAATTTCGCCCCAGGTAAAGTTGATCACTTTTTCCAACCTTTGGTTGACGTTGGGTAAAAGCCTCTAGTTGTTGTTTGAATCGGACAGAATCAACTTCCGCACGGGTGAGAATGGCTGTAGCTAGGCTAGTTGGTTCTTCTAAAAGGGCGAGAATTAAATGTTCAACTTCTAATTGTTGTTGTTTATAAGCACGAACCACGTCTTGGGATTTTGTTACCGCTTCCCAGGCTGTATCAGTAAATTTATCAGGATCTGTAGGCTGCATTTGTAAAATTTTAGATTTTAGACTTGTAATTTAAGTTTAGGGGGGAATTGGGTAATGGGTAAAGAAGTTCTCTTCCTACCCTCTACCCTCAACTATTCTGGAGTTTTTAATTGAATCAATTCAACTTTATAACCATCTGGATCTTCCACAAAAGCAATTACCGTTGAACCATGTTTCATTGGTCCTGGTTCTCGGACTACCTTACCACCCAGTTGTCCAATGGTCTCACAGGTAGCGTAAATATCATCTACACCCAAGGCGATATGACCATAGGCATTACCTAAATCATACTTTTCTACGCCCCAGTTGTGGGTGAGTTCTAAAACTGAATGATCACTTTCTTCTCCATAACCGACAAAAGCCAGGGTAAATTCTCCCGCTGGATAATCTTTACGTCGGAGTAACTTCATTCCCAGAACATCACAGTAAAATTTCAAGGACTCTTCTAAATTACCTACCCGCAGCATTGTATGTAGTAATCGCATATTTACCCTTTGTTTAATTCCTGTATCTTATATTCTATAGGGAATTTCCACGAAATCTGCGTTTAATTCTGCTTTTAATTGCTCAACCGTTGGTAACTATATATTAACTAATTTCAGCAACGGCTTGTGGTAAAATTGATTTTAATTTCAGATGGAGGAAATAATTATGATTTCATCACCTTTGATATTACATTTTCCCTCATCAATGCAAATGACAGATGGTCAATTTTTTGATTTCTGTCAACTAAACCGTGATTTACGGATTGAGAGAAATAGATTTGGAAATATATTAATTATGCCACCTGTTGATTCAGAAACGGGAAATCGAGAATTTCATATTATTGGACAGTTAGCAATTTGGTCAGATCAAAATGGTACAGGAATTGGCTTTTCTTCTAGTGCGGGATTTACACTTTCCACAGGTGCAATACGTTCTCCTGATGCTTCCTGGATGAAGTTAGCAAGATGGAATCAACTTACACCTGCACAACAACAGAAATTTGCACCTATTTGTCCTGATTTTGTGATTGAATTAAGGTCAAATTCTGATAATTTGCAGCCTTTAAAAGATAAAATGCAGGAATATATGCAAGAACCAGGAATCCAATTAGGTTTATTAATTGACCGCAAAAATCGCCGGGTTTATATTTATCGTCCTGGACAAATAGAGGAATGTTTAGAAAATCCTGATACTGTGAGTTGTGATATTATTTTACCAGGGTTTGTTTTGAATATGGGTAAAATTTGGTAAACCAAATAAACAGAAGGAAACTATCATGCTTTCATCTCCCTTAATGTTACAAATGCCTTCATCAATGACAGATGATCAATTTTTTGAATTTTGTCAACTAAACCGTGATTTACGAATTGAGAGAAATAAATTTGGAGATATATCAATTATGTCACCCGCAGGTTCAGAAACAGGAAATCGTAATTTTAACTTAGCTGGACAATTATATGTTTGGTCAGAAAAAGATAACACAGGTATTTGTTTCGATTCTAGTACAGGATTTACACTGTCTACCGGTGCGAAACGTTCTCCTGATGCTGCTTGGGTAAAGTTAGAAAGATGGAATCAACTCACACCTACACAACAAGAGAAATTTGCACCTATTTGTCCTGATTTTGTCATTGAATTAAGGTCAAATTCTGATAATTTGCAGCCTTTAAAAGATAAAATGCAGGAATATATGCAAGAACCAGGAATCCAATTAGGTTTATTAATTGACCGCAAAAATCGTCGAGTTTATATTTATCGTCCTGGACAAATAGAGGAATGTTTGGAAAATCCTGATACTGTTAATTGTGATCCTATTTTACCGGGGTTTGTTTTGAATATGAGTAAAATTTGGTAAACCAAATAAACAGGAAGATGCACGTTATTAGTTTTAGAATAGTCAGAGAATATGCAGAAAATCATGCAGATTGTCAGGAATCACTAAACAACTGGTATAAGATTGCTAGTAAAGCTAAATGGTCAAACTTAGTTGAAGTACAGCAGGTGTTTCCGAAAGCTGAAGCTGTTGGAAATTTTACAGTTTTCAATATTAAAGGCAATAAATACCGTTTGATTGTTAGCATAGATTACGAAGGTAAACTAATTTATATTAAATATATCCTCACTCACGCAAAATACGATAAGGACAAGTGGAAAAATGACCCTTACTTTTAATCCAGAGAAATACAAGGAATTATTAACAACATATCTTCCCAAAATTATCAAAACTGAAGCGGAAAATGAACAAGCTTTAGTTATTGTAGAAGATTTAATGCACCGCAAACGCAGTGCTGAAGAAGATGAACTTTATCAATTATTAATTACTTTAATAGAAAAATTTGAACAAGAATATTATCAGATTAATCAACAAAATAATCCTCAATCTATGCTATTATTCCTTTTGGATGAATCTGGTAAAAATAAAGTTGATTTACAAGCTGTTTTGGGTTCAGAAAGCCTTGTTGATAACATTTTAAATGGAAAAGAGAAAATAACTCTAGAATTAGCTCAAAAACTGGGAGATTTTTTTCATGTAGAAGCAGGTTTATTTCATCAATAGGGTATCCAGGATTTGAGGATTATCAGGATTAATCGAGAGCGTAAATTATAGTTAGTAGTGTGCGAAAGTTAATAAACAAATTCCTAACACCATAATTGCACTACCGAACAACCTTGTTTTGATGTTTTTTTCCTTAAATATCAGATAACCGAATCCTACACCCATCAATAGGCTAGTTTGTCTGACAGCAACAGAATTAGCTGCTACCGTTAACCCTACAGCAGTTACATGACACCACATATCTACTGCTTTCAAACTTCCCAATAAAACCAATTTAGAAAAATTTGTTCTTAGCTGAAAAAACCAATTGGGCGAGAAAACCACAACTATAGGTAACATCATTAATGCTGTACAAAAATACAAAGCAGCCGAAAATACCAAAGGAGAAGAATTTTTAGCTCCTATTTTGTCAAGGGATGTTGTTAATGCCCAGAGTGCTGCTACTATAATCATTAACCGCGATGATTGGGTATTGATTATAGATAATAAAGGGGCAAAATAGTTATTTTCTTTGGGTTTTAAATTCAAAAAATAAGCACCTAGACAAATTAAAATAATACTAATTATCTGGATATTATTCGGCAGTTCTCCCAGAGTAAAGGGACAGGGTTGACTAAATTAACAAGTTCAGTTAGTTTTAGTCCTAATGGTAAATTGCTGGCTAACTCTAATGGTGGGGTAACTTATAGAGATAAAGAAGAAGTAGTAAAAATTTGGGAATTTAAAGATGGAAAATGGCAGCATATTCAGACATTAACTGAAAATAAAGCTGCAGTTAGGTCTATTTCTTTTAGTCCAGACAGCCAGAAACTTGTTTGCTGTGTATCTCGATATGATGACTCTCAAAAATATCATCCCATCAAAATTTATGATGTTAAGACATGGGAATTTAAAACTTTAGAAGCTCATACTTTTTGGGTAATGTCTGCTGCTATTCATGCCGATAACCAAAGACTTGTTAGTAGTAGTGAAGATGAAACAATAAAAATCTGGGATATCAATACTGGAAAGTGTCTTAAAACTCTGTATGGTTATACTGATTGGCAGTTAGCAATTGCCTTGCATCCCAATGGTGAAATATTAGCTAGTGGAGATAATAATGCAACTGTAAGACTTTGGAATATTAAAACTGGTAAATGTCTTAAAACTCTACTAGGACATAAAAATACGATTTGGTCACTTGCTTTTAGTCATGATGGTAATCAACTAGCTAGTGGTAGTACAGATACAACTATTAAAATATGGGATATCAAAACTGGTAAATGTTTAAAAACATTTTTTGGAGAAGAAGAAAGAATTTGGTCATTAGCATTTAGTCCCAATGACAAAAAACTAGCCAGTAGTAGCTTTAACCAAACAATTAATATATGGGATATTGAAACTGGTAAATATCAAAATCTGAAACCAGATAAAAGTAGTAATGCTGGCATAAAGTCAGTTGCTTATAGTCCCAATGGTCAAATACTAATTAGCGGTAGTGAAGATAGCACAATTTGTATTTGGGATGCGAATACTTATGAATGTTTACAAGTTTTAATTGAACATACAGATAGGGTAAATTCCGTTAAATTCATTAATGATCAAATATTTGTCAGTGCTAGTGAAGATAGTACAATTCGATTATGGAATTTGAATACTTATGAATGTCTGAAAGTTTTTCGAGGACATCAAGATAGATTAACTTCCGTTGATTTTAATGGTCAAATACTCGTTAGTGGTAGTACAGATAGGACAGTGCGACTTTGGGATATTAAAACTGGTGAATGTAGAAAAATTCTCTCAGGACATACAAAAAGAATTGATACTGTTGTTTTTTCTGCCGATGGTCAAACCGTAGCAAGTTGCAGTAGAGATGGTACAATTAGTTTGTGGGATATGGAAAGATATAATCGCCAAATTCTCCGTGTGCCTAGACCTTACGAGGGAATGAATATCACTGGAATCAAAGGTTTAACTGAACAACAAAAAGTCACACTCAAAACTTTGGGTGCTGTGGAAGATTATTGATAGATTGAGTAAGTAATCATAATACATAAAGACCTTTTTCAATAGTTTGTTCACCCAGCTTGACTTCAATACAAAAAGGAGATTTTGATTCAATGACAAAACTAGAACGGAGCGTTTTTCTTCTTGCTAGTTTTTCATCTATTATTTCTCCTGAAGATTCATAAAAAACTAAAATTTTCAGGTTTTCAGGTAACTGAATCTGTTGATTCGTCGTAAGTATTTGTAAAGTTATGCTATGTAAACCTTTTTCTAGTATTTCATTGATTTCTTCTTTTTTTATTATCAACAACAGAGATGTATTTATTTGAGTTAAATGGATAATTTTGCCAATTTCATTACGCTCATTTTCTTGACTTCTAAGTTGAGATGATAAGGGGCGACTCCCTTCAATTGTTTGATTTATAAATTTTTTTGGATCATCCCAACCAGCGGGAAAATTGCGTTTATTAAATTTTCCCGATAAAGAAATTATATTATTTCGTTGATTATTACTAGGCTCATTTGCATCCAAAATCCGCATATTTTCAATAGGAAAAGCATTTAACTCCGTGAGTGTTTTTGATTGAACAAGATTGATAAGTTTTTTAATATCTGCATCAGAGCCTTCTATAAATAATCTGATGCTACCGGATTTTACATCAAAAATTACGATTGTATTCCCTGAATGTTGCCGTAAAATTTCTTCAAGAATCTTTAAATTTTCAATAGAGTCAATATCACCAGTTAACACAATTTCTGCTTTTTGGGTTTTATTTTGTCTATCTATGACAGTTATTTGACGACTTTGACGATGAAGTATTTGCATTGTTTTTTCCTCCTGATCAGTTACTGCAATGCAGCAAGAAGCTGTTTGTGATTTTGCAATTGGTTGTTCTCTTGGCAGACAATCTTCCCAGTTCAATCCTAACTCATCACAAATTTGTTTATAACCATCAACTCGAATTGGTTTACCAGTAAAAAATTTGCTGACGGTAGATCGAGATAGTTTAAGAAAATCAGCTAATACTTGTTGTGTATATCCTAACCTAAGTAAAGCTGTTTTTGCCTTCTTTCTAACTTCAGCAGAGGCCGTCAATGTACTGCGTCCAGGTGTCTGTGTCATACAGAGGTTTTCAACTATTCAATCATAAGTTGAGTATAAAACAATCATGAAACAAACACAACTCAATCATTACTAAGACACGAGTTCAGATTTACGGTAATAGCAATACTACTTTAGCGATCGCTCCTACAAATGCCAGCCAAAACGAAGGAAATTTGGGCAACAAAGCCTTTACTTTCAAAGTTACACGGTCGGGGTCAACCACAGGAACAAATGCCGTAAACTGGACAGTAGCGGGGACAGGAACTAATACGGCTAATGCGGCTGACTTTGGTGGAACTTTACCATCGGGAAATGTTACTTTTGCTGCTGGAGAAACCAGTAAAATTATCACGATTAACGTCAAAGGTGATATTACTCAAGAAGCTAATGAAACCTTTAGCGTCAGACTTTCTAATCCTAGCAATGGTGCAACTCTTACCACTGCTACCGCTACGGGAACAATTCAAAATGACGACTTTATCGGTAATAGCAGCAATAATTCCCTTACCGGAACAACAGGAAATGACTACATAAATGGAGGTGGAGGTGCAGATACCCTAACTGGTCTTGCGGGTGCAGATACTTTCGTGTTTCAATTTGGACAATCTTCTTTATCTGGGAGCGATCGCATTACCGACTTTGCCATTGGCACTGATAAAATTGACCTATTGAGTCAAGCTGGAATAGCTGTAAATGCCCCCACTGACTTTAGTCGTGCAGCAGATAGCAACGCAACCACTTTACAAAATGTTGTCAATAGCGTATTTACCGATGCTAATGGAGTCTTAACTGGAAATCAGGCTTTAGGGGTAAATAGTGCAGCTTTAGTTGAGGTAACAACCGCCAGTATTGCGGGGACTTATTTAGTGATTAATGATGGTGTGGCTGGTTTCCAATCAGGCAATGACCTATTAGTGAATATCACAGGATACAGTGGTACATTACCAGCTTTGGGTACTATTGCTGTTAGTAGCTTCTTTATCTAAGTGCCTAAGCTCTCCTCCTGTGATTGGGGAGCTATTTTAACCCAAATCACCCTAATAAGTAGGTTGGCGTTAAAAATTGTCGTTATGACAAGGGAACTCTTAACTGGGAACTCTTAACTGGGAACAGCACTTCGACTCCGCTCAGTGACCGTGTCATTATTTCAATCTCATGTTTTTAAACATGAGTTTTTCCTGTTCCGGTGTTGCCCGTTCCCTGTTCCCTCTGCAATAAAAACGTAGTATAATATGAGCGATGTTCAGAAAATGTTAAGCACAATAACATCAATAATTGAAACAACCTCTTAAAGAGACTTCATATTCGACTTTTAGATTCTGTTATTCAGTGTCAGCAACCTAATTATTAGTATGCGATCGCTAGTAGTGTAGCGCCTGTGGGGTGGGCATATCTCGACAACTGTTGAACTATTTTTAATGCGATCGCCGATATTATAAACTACAATAAAAATACTTGAAGAAAGGGCTAAAAATGGTCAAATCAACTTTGTACACGACGGCAAAAGTCCTGCCAGGAAATAGAATTGAAATTCAAGCTCCAGATTTGACTGTAGGACAAACTGTTGAAGTCGTTATTTTGGTTCAAGAAGTTAGTTCTCATTCTTCTACCACCGAAGATATCTCTCCATCCTTAAAACAGCGTCTTGCTTTTCTGAAGTTACCAATGACTGAACGTAGGAATATTCTCAAAAGTCAAGCCGATATAATGCTCTCCCACTATCAACAAGATTCTGAATGGCAGGAGTTAATGGCAGGTGACATCATTGAGTATTAACCCTGATCTGCCAAAACGTGGAGAAATTTGGTTAGTCAACTTCGATCCTACTGTTGGTGCAGAAATCAAAAAAGTGCGCCCTGCCGTCGTCATCAGTTCAGATTCAGTAGGAAAGCTTCCTATAAAGCTTATTGCTCCTATTACAGACTGGAAAACATATTTTTCATCAAATTTCTGGCACGTTAAAATTGAACCTAACAGTATCAATAGATTAAATAAAGATTCTGCAATTGATACTCTCCAACTAAGGGGGGCGGATTTACAAAGGTTTATTCGTAAATTAGGAAGCGTTTCTGAAATTACAATGGTGGAAATTATAGCTTCCATTGCTACTGTAATCGAATTTGAGGTCTAGCACATCATTGCACCCGACCGTGTGTTAGATAACTCGTAATCATCTAAATTTATTGGAGGCAGGTGAGTTCGACATTAGCAACCCCGCAAACCCAATTCTCAAAGGGAATTACAATACATCTGGCTATGCTTATGGTGTACAAGTAGTGGGCAACTACGCTTATGTTGCTGATGATTCTAAAGGACTGCAAATCATCGATATTAGCAACCCCACAACTCCCACTCTCAAGGGGAATTATGACACATCAGGCAGCGCTCAAGGTGTGCAAGTAGTGGGCAACTACGCTTACGTAGCTGATTATGGAGGTGGCTTAAAGATTATTGATGTGAGTGAATTTAACAAACTAGACCTTGTCTTTCCCGTAATTCAAATCGGTAGCAGTAGTAATGATTCCCTTACCGGAACAACAAGAAATGACTACATAAATGGAGGTGGAGGTGCGGATACTCTAACTGGTCTTGCGGGTGCAGATACCTTTATCTTCCAATTTGGAGAATCTTCTTTATCTGCGAGCGATCGCATTACCGACTTTGCCATTGGCACTGATAAAATTGACCTATTGAGTCAAGCTGGAATAGCTGTAAATGCCCCCACTGACTTTAGTCGTGCAGCAGATAGCAACGCAACCACTTTACAAAATGTTGTCAATAAGTAGGTTGGCGTTAAAAATTGTCGTTGGGGCAAGGGAACTCTTAACTGGGAACAGGGAACAGGAAGAGAGTTTTGGGCGATTTTACTTTTCTTCACATACCTTTAAATTTTTCAGTTCACCTACTTAGCGTATTTACCGATGTTCCAGGAAACGCACATTTCATTTTCGGAGATGTCTATTTATTTAAGTCACACTCCAATTTATGAATTTCGTAATCCTTTGATGCGACAAAATCCCCGACTTCTCAAAGAAGTCGGGGATCTAAATCTTTAGGTCGGTGTTATATAAAATTATCAGATAATTATGAAAATTTGAGAGTTCAACTCTCACCGCAACTTTAGCTGGGCAAATTGTCATGGAAGGCTTCTTAGATTTAAGGATGAAACCTTGATATCCCAGCAAATCATCTGAACTTGTCCAATTAGGTTTAACAGGTATAATCTTGGCAACTCCACCCAATGCTTCCGCAAATGCTTTGACAATTTGGGTTTTACCCGAACCTGACAAACCACTCAAAACAATTAAATCATTTGTTCTTAATAGGGTCAAAAAATTTCTGATCTGAAATCTTGTATAAATCAGATTTTTCTGATGAAATAAATATTGATGTACATGATCTGCTAATTTTACAAAACTACTTTCTAATTCGTTTTCAAAATTTAAATAATTACTAGGAATAACGTATTTTTCTCTAGATATTGAAATATACTGTCTTTCCTCATCCTCGTTCAAAAATTCTAATTTTCGGCAAATATTAATCTTTTGCTGGATAATTTTTATGGTATTTTCCATTTCCGTTTTTTGATTTCTTATTTTGTCAAGTTGTATTTTATTGAACTCTATTTTTTCACTCAATTCCGACATCAAACTCTCATTTTTTGAAATTTCGGTGATTTTTTGAGCGATTGTTTCTTCGCAATATTTAATTGTCTCATTTAATTCGTTAATTTCGTAATTCTTTTCCTCTATGGCTTTAACAAGACTATTTAATTTTTCTCCCTGTTGAACTGTATCAAAAGTAGTTTTTAATAAATAAGGATTGTTCCATTTTCTCTTTTCATTTAGGCTGGCTAATTCACACTCAAAATAATACCGTTCACCTGTTTCTAATTCATAAGGATCGTAAATATATATACGATCAAGATCATTACCATTAGGATATTTTATTTCTCGTCCGTTATGATCAAGAACAGATTTAAAATATCCATAACGACTACCTGGGTTTACGGTTAGCACTCCAGATAATACAAGAGATGAAATTTGATTGTATGCAAGAATGTCCTTAATCAACTCACTACCAGGTTTTGCTAGTAGTTTATTAAATTCCTGTTCATCATTTTCAGTCATAGGCTATTCTATGGTAATTGCGTTTTTATGCTTACCAGCAACTAAGATTTGCTGTAACATTAACTTGACTATGGATATTATCAGCGTTAAAGCATTGTTACTGAAAGTATTTATACTATTTTTTACATTCATATAATATACAACTGTCTGTCTTCTTGGGCAACTATACGGTTAAAGGCTTAAAAAAAATTAATCAAGTAGTCAGGTAAAGCAATTTATACATTCATTAGCATTCCCCAGGTTATGGATAATGCCACGTTGCGCTATCAGAAACTCATCAACTTTCCTGTGAGTTGACTCAAACTCGGAAATCTTCTTTAATGTCAGCCGATTTTCCCCCAGAAACACATAAACTAGCGATTGGGTTATTAGTAAACTGTAAAGGTTGAACCCTGACGACATACTCAAAATCAAGGACAAACCACGAATGACTAAATTTCTAGACACCGCTATTGAAGCCATTGTCTCCCGCGAAATCCTCGACTCACGGGGAAGACCTACACTAGAAGCAGAAGTACATTTAGCTGGTGGTGCAGTGGGACTCGCACAAGTTCCCAGCGGTGCTTCCACAGGCACATTTGAGGCTCATGAACTGCGGGATGGGGATAAAAGCCGTTATGGTGGTAAAGGAGTCCTCACAGCGGTAAAAAACGCCAATGAGATATTAGCACCCAAATTATTAGGGTTGGATGTCCTCAACCAAGAATTGTTAGACCGGACAATGATTGCTACAGATGGTTCACCTAACAAAGCTAATTTAGGCGCAAATGCAATTTTAGGTATCTCTTTAGCAGCAGCCAAAGCAGGTGCAGCAGCTTTAGACATTCCCCTCTATCGCTATTTGGGTGGCCCTTTGGCAAATTTATTGCCAGTCCCCTTGATGAATGTGATCAATGGTGGAGCGCACGCATCTAATAACGTAGACTTTCAAGAGTTTATGATTGTCCCTATCGGTGCGCCTTCTTTCAAAGAAGCTTTGCGTTGGGGTGCGGAAGTGTTTGCAACTCTCAGCAAAGTGTTAGATGATAAAGGTTTGCTGACAGGTGTAGGTGATGAAGGTGGTTTTGCACCTAACCTAGAATCTAACCAAGTGGCTTTAGAATTGTTGGTAGCTGCAATTAAACAAGCTGGTTACAAACCCGGTGAAGAAGTAGCTTTAGCCTTAGACGTGGCTGCAAGTGAATTTTACAAAAATGGACAATATGTTTATGATGGTAAACCCCATAGTCCTGTTGAGTTTATTGATTATTTAGGTCAGTTGGTTGACCAATATCCGATTGTATCTATTGAAGATGGTTTACATGAGGAAGATTGGCAAAGTTGGCAATTACTAACTCAGAAAATCGGCTCAAAGGTACAATTGGTGGGTGATGATTTATTTGTAACTAACGCTACCCGCTTACAAAAAGGTATCGAACAAAAAGCCGCTAACTCAATTTTGATTAAGTTGAATCAAATCGGTTCACTAACTGAAACTTTGGAAACCATTGATTTAGCAACTCGCAACGGTTTCCGTTCAGTAATTAGCCATCGTTCCGGTGAAACTGAAGATACAACAATTGCTGATTTAGCTGTAGCTACTCGCGCCGGTCAAATTAAAACCGGTTCTCTGTGTCGTAGTGAACGGGTAGCAAAATACAATCGTTTACTCAGAATTGAGCATGAATTAGGCGATCGCGCCGTCTATGCTGGTACTGTTGGTTTAGGACCAAAATAGGCAATTGGTGATTTCTCGTTCCCATACTCTGTATGGGAATGAATTCTAGAAGGCTCTGCCTTTATGTGAATGTGGAGTCAGAGACTCCATGATAGCATTCCCAGTCGGAGACTGGGAACGAGATATTCCCTGTTATGGATAAAACCCAATTTTAGGTAATCCCAAAGTTTCATCCCAGCCTAGCATCAGGTTCATACATTGAATTGCTTGACCTGCTTGACCTTTTATCAGGTTGTCAATGGCTGACATGACGATAACGCGACCAGTGCGGGGGTCAACTTCTATGCCGATATAACAATTGTTACTGCCACACGCCCATTTAGTTTGGGGATAAGTGCCACTATTGCAGATTTTCACCCAAGGGGAATTGCGATAAAAGGCACTGTAGATGGTAATGAGGTCATCACGGACTAAACCAGGATCGCGCATGGTAGCGTACACAGTGGCTAAAATCCCCCGCACCATAGGGATGAGGTGGGGTGTAAATTGGATTTTCACGTCATGACCTGCCAATTCACTACAAATTTGCTCAATTTCTGGGGTGTGGCGGTGTCTACCGACGTTATAAGCACCTAGAGAGTTATCAGCTTCGGCTAACAACAGGTTAACTTTGGCTTGTCTGCCGCCCCCAGATGTGCCGGATTTGGCATCAATAATGGCTGTTTCGGGAACTATTAACCCTTGTTTTAACAGTGGGGAAAGTGCCAGTAAACTGGCTGTAGGATAGCAACCGGGACAGCCAATTAGATTTGATTCGGCAATGCGATCGCGGTATAATTCTGGTAAACCATAAACTGCTGTGGCGGCTATAGTGCGATCGCTTCTTTCTGTACCATACCAATCTGTATAAGTTTTCAAATCACCAAAGCGATAATCAGCACTCAGATCCAGTACCTTACAACCTTTTTCTATAAGTTGGGGAGCAATTTGGCAAGCTAGCCCATTGGGTAAAGACAGAAATACCACTTCACAACGACTAGCAATAATATCCGGTTGTACTGCTTCAATGGGCAAATTTACTATATTACCGAACTGTGGGTAAAGGTCAGCGAAGGATTTACCTGCACTACTTTCACCACCTAAATAAACAATTTCCACTTGAGGATGATCCATCAGCAGTCGCACTAGCTGTACTCCGCCATACCCTGACGCGCCAACAATTCCAACTGGTACGCGTCTTAAATTTCCCATGATCTTAAATCCTTATCCACTTTTAGTTATCTATTATCAATCATCAGCAGTCAAGCTACTAGCTAATTACTAATGACTTTTGATTGAACTTTCGCTGCATTGTATAGCAAAGCGGATCTTTTAGCGTACCTATAATCACAAATATCTTTAAAACCCACATTCCGCACTTCATTGTGTAGTACAGACACGAGTGTAATAAGTAGCAGAAATAGCTTAAACATAAACACATAGTTTAGTTAGTAATAAATATAGACAGTAATATAACGATTGCCAACGAATTCAAATTAATAAGGTGTTGACAATAAATTCAGGACACAAAATGAGAGAATGAGTCTGAATTAAATAAAAATACCCAAAAATATGAATACCCAAAAAGAAGAGTTGGAAAGTAAAAACTTAGATCACTTAGGAATAATAGCAGGAATAATAGATGAGATAGGAATAGTAGAAAAAATTAATGAGATATTCTTAGTAGATATCAGAGAGAAAGTAAATTATTGAGAAGTAGTCAAAGCAATCATTTTCAATGGTCTGGGTTTTGTATCAAGACCATTATATTTATTCCCTGATTTTTTTCAGGATAAACCTATAGAACATTTAATAAAAGAAGGCATAAAAGCATCAGATTTAAATGATGACAAAATAGGTAGAGTAATGGATAAGCTTTACAAATATGGATTAACAAAAATATTCCTAATCATTGCCTTAGAAGTAGTCAAGAAATTTGGGATAGAAACTAAATATTCCCATTTAGATTCAAGCTCATTACATTTACATGGAGAATATAAAAATTGCCTAAATAATGGAGAAAAAGAACAAGGAATAAACAAAGAAAATCCGATTAATATCACACAGGGCTATTCCCGTGACCACCGCCCAGACTTAAAACAATGTATATTAGATTTAATAGTAAGTAGTGATGGAGATATACCTTTATTTTTTAGAGGGGCATCAGGAAACGAATCAGATAAAGCCGTATTTGCTCATATCTTAGTAGAGTATTCCCAACAAATAGATTTTGACAGTATAATGGTCGCTGACAGTGCTTTATACAGTGAAAGTAATTTAAAATTAATGGTGAATATGAACTGGATAAGTCGAGTCCCATTATCCATTAAAAAAGCTAAAAATTTGGTAAAAGCACCGATAAGTAAAGAACTGAAACCAAGTGATATCAAAGGATATAGCTATCAAGAAGAGAAAATATCTTACGGGGGAATAGAGCAAAGATGGCTAGTAATTGAAAGCACAGAAAGGAAAAAAGCAGATTTAAAGAAATTAACCAAAAAAATCTTAGAAGAGTTTTTGATAACTAATAAACAGCTAGTCAAGTTAGAAAAAGAAGAATTTGAACAAAAATCTTTAGCAGAATTAAAAATTAAAGACCTGGCGGCAAAATTAAAATATCATCAAATATCGGACATAGAAATTACCGAAAAATTAAATAAAGCACAAACAGTAGTTTATCAAATCAAAGGTAAATTAATAGAAAATCAGGAATTGATTACAAAACATGAAAATTCTTGTGGACGATTTATTTTAGCAACGAATATTTTAGACACAACTCAATTAAAACCTACAGAAATATTGAGAATATACAAAGAACAGCAATCAACAGAGAGGGGATTTAGATTTATCAAAGATCCGTTATTTTTTGCCGATAGTCTTTTTGTGAAAAATCCAGAAAGAGTAGAGACAATGATGATGTTAATGGCATTGTGTCTTTTGGTTTATAATCTGGGACAAAGACAATTACGAATTGCATTGAAAACACAAAAAGCTACTGTTAAAAATCAACTAAAGAAACCCACAGAATCTCCCACATTAAGGTGGATATTTCAATGTTTTCAGGGGATTCATATTCTCATCACACAAGGAGTTGATAGGATTCTTAATTTAACGAATGAACATTGTAGGATATTACAATTCCTACCTAATTCTTGTCAAAAATATTATTTATTGTGTTAGTTGCCGAATCTATAATTCCCTATTGCATAGTTTTGTATTTGCACAACTGATTGAAAAATTCAAATTAAACTGTCTTACTAGCTTTTTAAACATAATAAAAAAGCTTGATTTTTGGTGCGTATAATTTATTTATTAGTGGCTACTTAGTTTTTAAAAATTCTAGTTTTTCATTACTCGTAAATGTAGTTTTTATATACTACTTTTTGAAGTGCGGAATGTGGGTTAAAAGATAATCACACTCATAGTGTGTAGATAATTAATACTGATAAATATTATGTTTCTAATATGACCAAAAAAATCTCAAATTAAAAAATTATGCGAATATATTCGCATAATCAGAAAAGCACAAAACCCTCCCCAAAAACAGTCATGGGTTAAGTTTTCATAAGACCTCGCGGTAAGTGGGAAACGAGCGTGTCTTTAGACCTCTGAGAGGGATGGTTCGACGCAGATCACCAGCCACGACACGGGCAGTTCGACAAGTGTTACAGTGAGCTTGCCGAACTGCTCACGCTTCACTATCGCACTATTCAAGTCGGGGGATAAAAAGCCTCTGTCCAGGAATGATCACATCAGGATCATCTCCAATCACGTCTTTATTGGCTTCGTAAATTACTTCCAAAAGATTCCCATCTCCATAAGCTCTCTCAGCTATATTGAATAGGAAATCGCCGGATTTGACAACATAAAATTCTCCAGGAGAAGGTTGATTGCTCAAGCTTTTCAAAAAGGTTAGACTCGCAGAAAAAAAGTATTCACCCCCTTTTAAAGTCACAAACTGTCCAAATTCATTTTCTGGAGCAATATCGGGTTGCACAGTCTGCTGTCCATAAGAAGCAGGCCAATTTCTGGGTGGTTCAGGAGTTTCCCCGATTAAGGGATCTTGTTGGTTTTCTTGTCTTTGACCAACCACTGCATCCAATCCGGTTATATGTTGACACTCCCCGGTCTAAAGACACGGGGATTCTTAAGATTTCACAATCTTAATATCTTGTTTGCACAAGTTCCCAGACTCAGTACGTTTGCACAAAAGTGCGTGCTGATACCGCCAGTTGCTCTAATTGGGGAGACCCCAAGACCGCACTGGCTCATCTTCTGGGCGTTTAGCTGTTAAACAGCAAGTTTCGCGG
>Ga0208601_1000050_pt1 | contig 29870 bp, 23 predicted proteins | sample LakMenEpi09Nov12_FD_150684 | JGI IMG/M metagenome (GOLD analysis project Ga0208601, IMG submission 150684) | Freshwater microbial communities from Lake Mendota, WI - 09NOV2012 deep hole epilimnion (SPAdes) | ecosystem: Environmental > Aquatic > Freshwater > Lake | place: Lake Mendota, Madison... | reverse complement strand
CCTTAGTCCCCCCTTGTAAAGGGGGGAAACAATAAAAATCCAGTTCCCTCCCCTTTACAAGGGGAGGGTTAGGGTGGGGTAAAAAATATTTGATACATCAACCATAACTTTTCAAACACCCTCTTAGAGAACTCCACAAAAAAGATAATCCAATCTTGTGGGATGGGCATCTTGCCCGTCCTTGTATTATTAGTGTACACACAAGTTTCTTGACAAGGGGAGGGTGAGGGTGGGGTAAAATTGGGGAAAATTAAAATAGTTAATCAGGTTAATTTTATAATGCTAAAAATTTCTAATCTTAACGTTCATTATGGTGAAAGTCATATTCTCAGAAATGTAGATTTGACTGTATTATCAGGACAGATGGTATGTTTAATTGGCCGCAATGGGGTGGGAAAAACAACCATGCTAAAAACAATTATGGGACTTCTTAAACCCAGCAGCGGAATTATTAATTTTGCAGGGGAGATAATTAACGGTAAACAAACTTATGAAAGAGCGAAAATGGGTATTGGTTATGTGAGTCAGGGAAGGGAAATTATCCCGCGATTAACAGTTAAAGAAAATCTGCTTTTGGGATTAGAAGCTAGACAAAAACCAGTCAAAAAACCAGAAATTCCCCCAGAAATTTTTAGCCTATTTCCAGTTTTAAAAACTATGCTTTCTCGTATGGGTGGAGATTTAAGTGGTGGACAACAGCAACAATTAGCGATCGCTCGTGCTTTAATGGGAAAACCACAACTACTCGTATTAGACGAACCGACGGAAGGTATTCAACCCTCAATCATTTTGGAAATTGAAGCCGCAGTTCGTCAGATTATTGAAACCACAGGAGTTTCCGTCTTATTGGTAGAACAGCACTTGCATTTTGTCCGTCAGGCAGATTATTATTATGCTATGCAAAAAGGCGGGATTGTTGCTTCTGGTCTAACTCAGGAACTTAGTCAAGATGTGATTCAAAAGTTTTTGACGGTTTAATGATAATTGATAAGAATAAAGCCAGGGAATAAATTCCCTGTCTCATAGCAAAAGTCGGTTAAAACCGACTGTTTTGGATTAACTTCTCAAATTCACACCAAATTTTTCAACTAAGGCTGTCCGCACCTGATTATGAACTGGTTCGATTTCATTTTCAGTGAGAGTGCGATCGCTGGCACGATATACTAAACGAAAGGCTAAACTGCGTTGTCCTGTGGGGACGTTTTCACCCCGATATTCATCAAACAATTCCACAGAATTTAACAACCCTTTCCCAGCTTTATTAATAACTTTTTCCAATTCGGAAACTGTCACTTTCACAGAAGCAAAAAATGCCAAATCTCTGTCACTAGCTGGATAGGTAGAATAAGAACTGAATTTGGGAACTAGCAAATCATCATGATCCCAGGCATCCAACAGAGCATCTAAATCCAATTGAAACACATAAACGGCTTCTGGCAAATCCTTCTCTCGACGTAATTGGGGGTGAACCTGTCCGAATGTTCCCAGTCTATTACCCTTTACCCACAATGAAGCTGTGCGTCCAGGATGTAAACGAGAATCTCGATTTTCAGGTTGAAATTCTACAGTTAATTTTAGTTGTTTAAAGACACTTTCTAAAATACCTTTGGCTTCAAACCAAGTAATCGCTTCTTCCTTACCACCTCTTGACCATTTACCGGAAGTTATATCACCACCGATAATTCCAGCCAGCATTTCTGCTTCTTGTAAACCGTCTTCTTCACGCCAGAAAACGCGCCCGATTTCAAAACCATTTAACGCCCCATTTCCCTGCTCTAAATTGTATTGGAAAGCGGAAATTAAACCGGAAATTAAATCAGTCCGTAAAGCTGAATATTCAGCAAATAAAGGATTACTTAAAACGATTTGATTATCTTCACCTGGTTTCACCAAAGAATAATGAATTAATTCAGTCAAACCTTCAGCGCGGAGATAAGCGCGTAACCTGCGAATTAATTCTTGTTCTAAAGATAGATAACCAGCTTCGGATTTTTCTGGTAGAGTATCACAGAACTTATCATAACCATATAACCGGGCAATTTCTTCAATTAAATCAATTTCCCGTTCTAAGTCGCGGTAACGATAGGGAGGTACGGTAACTGTCCAATTCCGGTCATCAATTTTGACTAATTCACACCCTAAAGCTGTGAGAATTTTTTCTACATCTTCTGGTTGTAATTCTCCTGTTTCTTGTCCTAATTCAATGGGACCTAACACTTCATTAACTTTATCTAAACGCAGGTTAATAGAATGTGACCAGGTAGAAGCATCTGGACGATAATCGGAAATTTCTTGTTGAACAATTACACCCGCAGCTAATTCACTAATTAAGGATAAAGCCCGGTGACAAGCTATTTCTAATTCTGCCCGATTTACGCCCCTTTCGTATCTACCAGAAGCTTCACTTCTTAAACCAGCACTGCGAGAAGAACGCCGAATAGCCACAGAATCAAATAACGCCGCTTCTAAAACTAAACTTTGTGTACCTTCATGAACTTCTGTTTCTGCACCACCCATAACACCTGCTAAAGCCACGGCTTTGTTATTAGCAGTAATTAATAAATTTTGGGTTGATAAAGTGCGGTTATTTCCATCTAAGGTTGTTAAAGTTTCTCCAACTTCCGCAAACCGGACACCAATAATTAAAATTTCCCCCTCACCTACAGATTGTAAACGCTCTTTGTCGAAAGCGTGAAGCGGTTGTCCTCTTTCTAATAAAACGTAGTTTGTGATATCAACGACATTATTAATTGGTCTGACTCCCGCAGCCCGTAAACGTTGTTGTAACCATTCAGGAGAAGCAGCAATTTTGATGTTTTCAACAACAGTACCAATATAAGCAGGACAAGCTTGGGTTTCGGAAATTTTTAAAGTTAGGTTTTTTGCAGTTTTGGTATTTTCAACTTCTGCAATTGGGGGAATTGATAATTTTCCACCAGTTAAAGCTGCTACTTCCCTCGCAATACCCACCATAGATAAAGCGTCAGCCCGGTTAGCGGTAGCAGTGACATCTAAAATCACATCTTCCAAACCCAACAGGGGACGCACGTCACTACCCACCACCATGTTTTCTTCAGGGAAGATATGAATACCGTCAATATCAGTGGGTAAACCGAGTTCTTTTAAAGAACATATCATGCCATTGGAGGGAACACCGCGCAGTTTTGCAGGTTTGATTTTTAAATCAATATTGGGTAAATAAGTTCCTGTAGTTGCGACGGGAACATAGATATCTGCGCGGACGTTCCCAGCGCCACAAACGATATTTACAGTCTCAGCAGCCCCAATATCTACGGTACAAACGCTCAATTTATCTGCATTGGGGTGGGGTTGACGTTCCAGCACTTTCCCCACAACTACGCCATTAGCCCAAGTGCGGCGGTCTTCTATATCTTCTACTTCAAACCCTGCCATTGTCAAGGTCTCCGCCAGTTCTTCGGGGGTGAGTTTGATTTCTACGAGTTCTTTTAACCAGTTTAGAGAAATACGCATGGAGTCTGTTTGTTGAGATTTGTCTTTGGCTCTAATTTTATATATTAAGTGAAAATTATGAGATATTTTAAGAAAATTACATAACCGTTTTTTTGTGGAGACGTTCCCTGAAATGTCAAGACATTCTTTTTTACCAGATACCAATTATAATTAATGCAGTATAGGAATCTATCCCTATTGGAGATATCCACTATGGTACAGCAATTAGCACCAGCAAGCGCACCAGAAATCATCTATCCTGACAGCGACGGTCAACCAATGGCAGATAATACGAAACAATATCAATGGATTGTTAAAATTAAAGAAAATTTAGAAATATTATTTGCATCACGAGATGATGTATTTATTGCAGGTGATTTACTTTGGTATCCTATCGAGGGAAGTGTCAAAACTTGTCAAGCACCTGATGTTATGGTGGTGTTTGGTAGACCAAAAGTAGATAGAGGTTCTTATCAACAATGGAAAGAAAATAATATTCCTCCTCAAGTGGTTTTTGAAATTTTATCACCGGGAAATCGTACTCCCAAAATGATTAATAAATCGCTTTTTTATCAACGTTATGGTGTGGAAGAATATTATATTTATGATCCTGATACTATAGAATTATCTGGATTTATACTTGCGGAAGATGCTTTTACAGTTGTCGAAGATATTAATGGTTGGGTAAGTCCAAGATTGGGAATACGTTTTCAAATTACACCTGATAATTTAGAAATTTATTATCCTGACGGAAGAAAGTTTCTCACATCTTTGGAACTTAATCAAGTTGCTGAACAAGAATATCAACGTGCTGAACAGGAATATCAACGTGCTGAACAAGAACGTCATGGAAAAGAAATAGCTATACAGCAGTATCAGGAATTATTAGCCAAATTACAAGCAAAAGGAATTGATTTAGAAACTTTGTAATCATGTAGGGTGCGTTAGCGCAGCGTAACGCACCGTTTTTAACTAAGTGTATATTTATAGTGTGTCAGAAAAAATGTGAATAAATTACTTAAACATATATAATATAATATGGTGCGTTACGGCTAAAGCCTAACACACCTTACTATTTATAGGGGGAATTATGACAGATACAAAAAATCCAAATAAACCATTATTTTCTCAACATTATTTAGACTATCGAATTCAAGAATGTCCAGAATGGCAATTAGATGTTAAACTAGATTTTGAGCAATTAAAAAATCTGTATTTATCCAAAAAAGCGATTTTACCGACTCTCAATGAAGCGCAAACTGAAGATATATTTATTAAACCAGTATTAGATATTTTAGGCTTTTCTAATATTCCTCAAGTTGTAACTCGTGGTAAAGGTAGAGCCGAACGTCCTGATTATGCATTGTTTGCAAATGAAGCAGATAGAGATACAGCTTACTCTTTGCAAAGTCATGAAACTGCTTTTTATGGTAGGGTATTAGTTATCGCAGAAGCTAAATATTGGGAAAGACCATTAAGTAAAGTTTCTGCTAATGATAAAAGAGATATTTTCAAGAATGAAAATCCATCTTTTCAAATTTCTAGTTATTTGACTGGTACGGGAGTTGATTGGGGAATTTTAACCAATGGGAGAGAATGGCGTTTATATTATCGTCAAGCATCTTCTACCGCAACGGAATTTTATCCAGTTGATTTGGTAGAATTATTAGAAACTGAAGATTTGGAAAAGTTCAAATATTTCTGGTTGTTTTTTAGAAGTGCTGCTTTTGAAAAAGATAGCTACAATAAAAACTTTTTAGAAAGAGTCAGAGAAGGAAGTACAACCTATGCGACTCAAGTAGGAAATGAATTAAAAACATTGGTATTTGAGCAAATATTTCCTGACTTAGCAGGGGGTTTTGTTGCAGACGCTATCAGACGGGGAAAAACTGGAGAACCAAAACAGATTTATGCAGCCACTTTATCATTTTTATATAAGTTGTTATTTCTATTATATGCCGAAGCGAGAAACCTCTTACCAATTACCACAGCTTACCGTGATTATAGTTTGATTAAAATTACCCAAGAAATAGCCGAAAGTATTGATAAACAAAGAACATTAAGCCAAACTTCGACAAAGATTTATAAGAGTTTATTAGGTTTATTTGAAATAGTAGATAGAGGTGATTCAGCTTTAGAAGTACCTCGTTATAATGGTGGTTTATTTCATTTTGATTTTCATGAAGTTGAGGATATCAAAGATTATCCAGATAATTATTTTTTGTATGAACATCAATTATCTGATGCTGTCTTATTTCCCGCTTTGGATAAATTAGCACGATTTGAAAAACTTCCCATTGACTACAGCTTTTTAGGTGTGCGACAATTGGGTTCAATTTATGAAGGTTTATTAGAATATCGCGTAGTGATTGCAGATGGAAATAATGGAAAAGTCCATTTAGAAAATGATAAGGGTGAACGCAAAGCGACGGGTTCTTATTACACACCTGATTACATTGTTAAATACATTGTTAGTCATACTCTCAAACCGATTTTAGAGGAGAGAAAACAAAAATTTGCGGATTTGATGACGCAAATTAGCCAATTACATGAAAAAATGGCAGATGGTAGATTAGGAGTACAAAGTCGTAACGGGTTACAAAAAGATTTACAACGTTTAGAAAGAAAAAGTACAAATACTCTACTTGATATTAAAATATGTGATCCTGCTATGGGAAGCGGACATTTTCTAGTTGAAGCTGTTGATTATTTCACAGATGAATTAATCATTATTTTAAATGAATATCCTCAACATAATCCGGTTTTGGAGATGTTGGAACAAACCCGCGAGGGTATTTTAGCAAATTTACAACAGCAGGGAATTACTATTGATGTCAATAAGTTAGAAGATACTCAACTTTTGCAACGGGTGGTGATGAAACGCTGTATTTATGGTGTGGATTTGAACCCAATGGCTGTAGAATTAGCAAAGGTGAGTTTATGGTTACATTCTTTCACAATTGGCGCTCCTTTGAGTTTTTTAGATCATCATTTGCGCTGCGGAAATTCCCTTATTGGTACGACTGCGCGAGAAGCAGAAGCGAATATGGTGAAGGAAGAAAGTGGACAATTAAATTTCTTAACTGGTCCGTTTGTCGGGTTGTTACGTGCTGCGGAAATTATGCGCGGTGTGAGTACGTTAAGTGATGCAACTTTTGCGGAAGTGGAAACTAGCGAAAGGTTATTTAAGGAATTTGATCAAGCTGCGAAACCTTATAAACGGTTATTAGATATTTATGTTTCTAAATATTTTGGTTTGAAACGTGCTGATCATTTTTTACGGGTTCATGGTACAAATGCGATGACTACTAACCCTAAAAAGATGAGTGCTGCTGATAGTGAGGTATATGAAGACGCGAGAAAGTTATTTGAAGAAAAGCGGTTTTTTCATTGGGATTTGGAGTTTCCAGAGGTTTTCATTGATTTAGAAAATGCAAGTTGGAAAGAAAATCCTGGTTTTGATGCTGTGATTGGAAATCCTCCTTATGGTTCTTTTTTAAACGAAATAGATGCTAATTATCTAAAGAATAATTATCAATATGTTCAGTATAGAGCAGAAAGTTATGTTGCTTTTATGGAAAAAACTTTTTTGCTATTAATACGTCATCTTGGTTTAGTTTCACTTATTGTACCAGATAACTGGATGTATCTTGATTTTACGGAAAACTTAAGAGTTACTTTTTTGAAAACAGGTTATTTGAAAGCAATAGTAGCACTTCCTAAGACAGTTTTTTCTGACGCTACAGTTGATACAAGTATTTATGTAATTCAGAAGAAATTATCTGATCAATTAGAGTATAGTGATGTTTTGATTATACCATGCCATAAAAATAAATCTTTAGTGAATCTTGATGACACAGACCAAATAAATTATTATAGAACCCAAGATTACTGGCTAAAGTTTCATCAACATATTATTAATCCATATCTTTATCCAAAAGAGGCTTTAATACTTGAAAAAGTTGCTGATAAGAGTGATGACTTAAATAAAATTGTAACTATTAGCTATGGACTTAAAGCTTATCAGAAGGGAAAAGGGAATCCTCCTCAGACTTCTAATATAATGGATTCTAAACCATTTACATCATTAACAAAGGTAGATAATTCATTTAGTCCTTTCTTTGAAGGTCAGTCTATAAATAGATATTCTATTATTTGGAATAATGATAATTGGATTAAATGGGGTAAATGGCTGGCCGAACCAAGAAATGAGGATTTATTCAATAAAGAACGCTTGCTTTTTAGAAAAGTTGTTGGTACTAGATTATTTGGAAGCTTTTATGAAAAAAAAGCTTATAGTAATACTTTATTATATATTATCAAGACTATTTATCCACCAGTGTCAAATTATCACCTTAAGACATTACTAACTATATTAAATAGTAATCTTATAGGTTTTGTTTTTCGCAAAAAATTTGCTATTAGGGAAGATGATACATTCCCTCAAATCTTGTTAGATGATTTTGCTGCGCTTCCCATTCCCAAAATCTCCTTTACAACTCCCCTAGAAAAACGCCAAGCATATCTAGAAAATATTATTAGTTTTTACCAACAATATCAAATCAATCATAACCCAGATATCCTATTTACCCAAATTGATCACCACCTCAACCAACAACCATCAGAAGCGGATGTAATTCATGATTTCCTCGCATATTTAGCCGAACAAATGATAGAACTAAATAAACAAAAACAAACAGAAACTAAAGGATTTTTGACATGGTTAGAAAGATTAATCGGTACTGAAATTGATAATCTTACCAATAAATCGAAAATTCAAAATTATTTAGGTGATTATTATAAACAAAACCAAGGAGATAACCATTTAACCTTTGATGAATTAATTGGTATCCTCAAGAAAAATCAGAAAAAACTGAAAATAGATCCCACCGCGAGAAAAGAACAGGAAACATTAGAAAAAGAATATCAATCAAGTTTAAATAAACTGCTACCAATCAAAAAACAACTTAAACAATGTGATTGGTTAATTGATGAAATTGTTTATCGGTTATATGGTTTAACTGAAGAAGAAAAAGCCATAATTCAAGGATAAGAATATCCCCGACTTCTGTTTTCATTTTGTAAATAAATGATAGATTTTTCTTAGAAGTCGGCGATTTGGATTATAATAAAAATAGAATTGGTAATATCAATCATGCTAAAATACAGCCAATTAAATTATTTACCCTCATCTAAGGAATTACCCGACTCTGACGACACACCAGTGGATAACGAATTACAAGATTTAATTCCCGGTTTATTAAAAGCCATGTTAGCCTTAATCTGGTTCCAAAGATGGGATTGGTTTTTTGGCGTAGACATGGGAATATATTATGATCCAGATAAACCAGCAATTGTCCCAGATGGATTTTTAAGTATTGGTATTCCCAGATTAATTGATGAAGATTTACGCCGCAGTTATGTATTATGGGAAGAACAAAAATTACCGATTTTAGTGTTAGAAATAGTGTCTCATACCTATAGGGGAGAATATAGCACTAAGAAAGATTTTTATGCTCAAGAATTGGGGATATTATATTATGTAGTTTATAATTCTCAGCGTAAAAGAAAACAACGTTTAGAGGTTTACAAATTAGTCAATGGAGAATATAAATTACTGTCAGGAAACCCTGTTTTTCTACCAGAGATAGGGTTAGGAATAGGAATGGAAAAAGCAACATATCAAGGAATAACTAGGGAATGGTTATATTGGTTTGATGAAAATGGAAAACGATTTTTAACACCAGAAGAAAGGATGCAACAAAGTGAGGAAAAACATTTAGAATCTGAAAGAAAATGGTTAGAATCTGAGAAAAAAGCTAATAAATTAGCAGAGATGTTAAAAAAATTAGGAGTTGATCCTGAAAATTTATAGCGTGTGAATTAAATCTGCAAAACCGTAAATACTAATTCCTAATAACAGTAATGCGGTAAATTGGGTAAGGCGTTGTTGAGTTAAAACTGTCTGGTTGTTTCCGGTGGGAGACATTGCTTCCCGGACTAATATAGAAGTTGATGCTCCCACGACAAAACTTAAACCTAGTATGATGTAGGGTTTATCTGGGACAATGGTGGAGACTGTCAGCAGAGCGATCGCTAATGTTAACATTAATAACTCCACAAATCGGGGTGGATGATGTTGAATCAATAAAATCAAGCTGTTTAACCAAAAATTCCAAGTTCTCATAATTTGTCAGTGGTTAGTTGTCAGTAGGGGCGAAGCATTTGGAAGATAAATTATCGGTCATTGCCAAAAATAGTTCTCCAAATGCTTCGCCCGTACAGTTGTCAGTAGGGGCGAAGCATTTGGAAGATAGATTATCGATCATTGCAAAAGATAGTTCTCCCAATGCTTCGCCCGTACAGTTGTCAGTAGGGGCGAAGCATTTGGAAGATAAATTATCGATCATTGCCAAAAATAGTTCTCCCAATGCTTCGCCCGTACAGTTGTCAGTAGACAGTTTACTTTCCACTGACATCTACATTATCACTAACGAGCGCCAGCTTTCATCCCTGCACCATTTTTCTGGGTTGAATCTTCTGGAAGTTCCACACCAAAAACCCGACAAAAGACCTTTTCCACTTTATAGCCAGTATCAATAGATTCTAAAGGATCTTTCCGCAAACGGTGACGCAGACATAAAGTAATTACCCGACGGATATCGTCAATTGTAACTTCTGTCCGACCTTCAAAAGCGGTTAAGGCTTTCGCAGCGCGGTTTGTCACGATGTCACCCCGCAACCCGTCCACATCTAATTCTGAACAAACTTCGGAAATTTTCACCCGGAAGTCATAGTCTAAATTAACTTGTGGTAATAAGTTTTGGGCATTGACAATTTTCTCTTGTAATGCTACTTGTGGTGCTTGGTGTTTTTCTAAATACACAGGCGGATTTTGGTCAAATTCACCCCGTTCCTCCACAATTTGCACCCGCAAAGCTGGTTCTTTCACAGTGCGGATTTCCGCGTGCATTCCAAAACGGTCGAGAAGTTGAGGACGTAATTCCCCTTCTTCAGGATTTCCTGAACCAACGAGAACAAACTTCGCAGGGTGACGGATAGAAATTCCTTCCCGTTCCACGGTATTCCAGCCACTAGCAGCGGAATCGAGGAGTACGTCTACCAAGTGGTCATCTAACAAGTTGACCTCATCAACGTAGAGAATACCCCGGTTGGCTTTGGCTAGGAGTCCCGGTTCAAAGGCTTTGACACCCTCAGATAAGGCTTTTTCAATGTCAATTGTCCCACAAACCCGGTCTTCCGTAGCGCCCAATGGTAAATCTACCATTTGCACCTTTTTGTGAGTGATGGGAATTTCCAACCCCTGTGCTACCTGTTGACGGACTTCATCACTCATCAAGTCCGTGTCGCTGGGGTCACTGTTGAAGGGGTCATTGGCGACAACAGGGATTTCTGGTAAAAGGTCCGCCAAGGCGCGGATAGTTGTAGATTTTCCGGTGCCGCGATCGCCCATAATCATTACACCACCAATTTTGGGGTCAATGACATTTAGCAGCAGTGCCAGTTTCATTTCTTCTTGACCGACGATGGCTGTAAATGGGAAGACCGCACGACGCGCACTCGCACTAGCTTGAGCAGTTGAAGTCACTAAATTACCTTAACAATATTTTTTATGACAATTCTTTATTTTGACACATTTTGCGAATGTGGGTCAGTTGTCAGTTAAAAACTCAATGCTATAAGTTTTTTAAATCAGACTTTTACAAAAAAAGCACAAGACTATGTTTATTGAGAATAAGTCTACTTCATTCTCAAGATTATTGAGAATGCTTGCAATAAGATAACCATTTTACTAGGTTCTTGACCTCTTGACTTTTTGTGCTATTATCAAGGTGTATGATCTGGCTGTTATCATATCTAGATTTTAAAATACAGAAATTGTCAGCATTAGGATAACCAGGATTTAAGAATTGACAGGATGTGAGTAAAATAAAATCCTCTTCATCGTTTGATCTTGTAAATCCTGATTCTCATAAAATTATTAAAATTATCGGAAAAATAACTGAAATTACTGAGAAACAAGTATTATTGTCAGTAGGGATATTCCTCAACTATCAGGACAATTATACTACTAGCAAAATGGATATTAAGGATTTTTATAAAGCCACTAACCCCGCACGCACTCTGAAAGCGCGAAATGAAGAAGACCAAAAATGTTATATTGACTTTTCTAAAGTGCGTGGTGAGGATATCATCAGCACTATTAAAGATAGTATTACAGAGTGGAATCAAGATGAGCCTACCTGTAACCTATTTACTGGACATATTGGTTGTGGTAAATCTACAGAATTATTACGATTACAGGTAGAATTAGAAGCGGCAGATTTTCATGTTGTTTATTTTGAATCTAGCGAAGATTTAGAAATCACAGATATAGATATTGCTGATGTATTTTTAGCCATTGCTAGTCGCATTAGTAAAAGTCTTGAGAAAATTGTTCTCGAAGAACCGAAAAAATTTCAGGAATTACTTCAAGGTGCATGGAACATCTTAAACTCTGAAGTTACAGGTGTTAAAGGTAAATTTGCTGGTCATGATATTGGTTATACTGTTGACGGACAAAAGTTGTCTCTGTCTTTGGGTATTGGGGAAATCACCACAAAAATGAAAAGTGATTCCACATTAAGAACCAAAGTAAATCAATATTTAGGACCACAGAAAACCAACTTACTACAAGCAATTAATCAAGAACTTTTAGAACCTGCTATTTCTAAACTCAAACAACAGGGTAAAAATGGTTTAGTGGTCATAGTTGATAACCTAGACCGTATAGATAATAGTGTTAAATCCTGGGGTCGGACACAACAAGAATATCTATTTGTTGACCAAGGAGAATATCTCACCAAACTGAATTGTCATGTCATTTATACCATGCCCCTGGCTTTGAAATTTTCCAATGAATATGGCACACTAACCCAACGATTTCCAGAAGAACCAAAAATATTACCAATGGTTCCCGTCACGTCTTCAGATGGTAAAGTCCATGAACAGGGATTAGCACTAATGCAACAGATGATTTTAGCTAGAGCATTTCCTAATTTAGCCCCAGAAGACCGCTTAAATAAAATTACTGAAATTTTTGATGCTCCAGCAAGTCTAGACCGCTTGTGTCAGGTTAGCGGTGGTCATGTGCGCGATATTTTGCGGTTATTAAACCCCTGGATTATGAAAGATAAAAAATTTCCTCTCCAGAGTCATACCTTAGAGCAGATTATTCGTGAACGACGGAATGAAATGTCTTTAACTATTTCTGATGAAGAATGGGAATTATTACGCCGTGTTAAAAAAACTAAGCACGTTAGTGATGATCAAGGATATCAGAAATTAATTCGCAGTAGATTTGTATTTGAATATAGAGATCAGGGTGAATTATGGTTTGATGTTAACCCAATTTTAGCAGAATCGGAAAAATTGTCTGAATCAGGATATCCAGGATTTAAGGATTAACAGGATTTTAGATCCCCGACTTCTGAGATCAATTTATAATTTATGGACACAATAAATCAAAGAAGTCGGGGATCTTATCATCTCACCTGAATTATTGCCTTCGATCAATGTTATTATTTATCGAGGTTAAAGTTCAGAAGTCGGGGATCTTGTTTATCACAAATTAATACTATGAACAACTCACAACAACTAGAAGATTTAGCATGGTCTATAGAAGCATCCCAAGGAGAATTTAAGCTGATTTTAGCTAAATGCAATTATCTCAACTTACAAAATCAACTCATTCAAGAATTACAAAAAATCTGTCAAATTGAAATTCAGATTTTACGACTTCAAGCATCAGAAAGAACATTATATAATGCGATTCAAGCAGAATTTAATCAGGAAATTGCAGCATTAATGATTGTCGGTTGGGAATCTTTACCGAATTTATCAAAGATGTTCAGTTCAGCTAATCAAGTCAGGGAAGAATTTAGAAATAATTGTCCATATCCCCTAGTGCTATGGATTAATAATCAAATATATCAACAAATCATGGAATCTGCACCTGATTTAGAAAGTTGGGGAATTACTATCAATTTCTCTCTTCCTTTTGATGAATTAATTAATTTACTCAAATCAATAATAGATAAAGTATTAAATGATGATTTGAATGTAAATCTACAAGAACTTGAATTAGCATTACAAGACTTACAAAAATATGGACAAGATTTAAAACCAGAATTTCAAGCCAATTGTAATTTTTTACATGGATTTATTGCATATAACAAAAAACAATTAGATACAGCTATTAGTTATTATCAACAAAGTTGGGATTTTTGGCAAACAACCGATAATTTAGAAATTTCAGGGAAAATACTTTATAATCTGACAATTTGCAATTATGAAAAATTAAGACCTAACCCCCCAACCCCCTTCCCTACCAGGGAAGGGGGAGAAATAATAAATTGTATTCAACAAATATTAGAAAAGTTCAAAAATGCTCAACGTCTGGATTTAATTGCTAATTCTTTATCAAGATTTGGGTTAATTCTCCAAGATTTACAAGCATGGGAACAATTAAAAACATTATCTCAACAATCTTTAGAAATACATCAAGCTGAAAATAACATCTTGAAAATAGCGGAAGATTATCTATTTTTAGCAATAGCTAATTTTGAACAATCAAATTTTTCAGAAGCAGCAAAAATTGCTAATCAAGGGATAGGGGTAATTCATGAATTACCCCTACTAAATTATTATCGTCAAAGTCTATTTTTAATTCTAGCACAATCTCAAGAAAAATTACAACAACATGAACAAGCAATTAGTAATTTAAAATTGGCTAAAGATATTGGGGTTATCAATAATCACCCCAAGCTTTATGTTAAAATTCTCAATCTTTTACAAAAACTATTATTTCAAAAAACAGAATATCTGGAAGCTTTTAATACCAAATTAGAAAGTCGTTCTATTGAACAACAATTTGGTTTGCGGGCGTTTATTGGTGCGGGTTGGTTAAAACCAGCCAAAAATACATCTTTTGTGAATAAAGAAAATATTTCTCCAGAAATTGAAGCATCTGGACGGAAAATAGATGTAGATGAATTACTAGCAAGAATTGGTAGAACTGATAAAAAAATTATTGTCATTCATGGACAGTCAGGAGTTGGAAAAAGTTCTCTAGTTAATGCTGGGTTAATTCCTGCATTGGAAAATAAAGCCATAGGTTTTCAAGATAATTTACCTGTGACGATTAGAGTTTATAATAGTTGGTTTACAGAATTAGCAAAAGAACTATTAGATGTATTACCAGAAAACTTAAAATCAGAAGATTTAAAATTAGATACTCAGGAAAAATTTGTTTTAAAATTGGTAGAAATTGAAAAATACCGAAGAACAGTATTAATCTTTGACCAATTTGAAGAATTTTTCTTTGTTTGTCCTGACGATAAAGATAGAACAGAATTTTTTCAGTTTTTAGGAAAATGTCTAAATCATAAAAATATTGGATCTTTGCGAATAATTTTATCTTTGCGGGTAGATTATTTACATCTTTTATTAGAATGTGATGAAATCCCCGACATGAATATTGTTGGTGATGGTATTTTGAGTAAAAATGTCCTATACAAATTAGGGAATTTAACCCCAGAAAATGCTAAAACTACAATTGAGAGTTTAACTAAAAAAACAACTTTTCAGTTAGAACCGGATTTAATTAAGCGACTGGTAGAAGATTTAGCGGGAGAAGTCGGTTCAGTTCGTCCCATTGAATTACAAATTGTGGGAGCGCAATTAGAAACAGAGAATATCACAACATTAGCCGCATATCAGCAAATTGGTAACAAACAAGAATTGGTGAAACGTTATTTAGGAGAAATAGTTAATGATTGCGGTAAGAAAAATCAAGAACTTGCTGAATTATTACTTTATTTTCTCACGGACGAACAAGGAACAAGACCGTTAAAAACTAAGGCAGAATTAGAAGCAGATTTAAAATCACTATTAGAACGAGATAAAAATGAAACTGAGAATAACTTAGATTTAGTATTAGAGATATTTGTCAAATCTGGTTTGGTGGTGTTGTTACCAGAAACCACCGCAGACCGTTATCAATTAGTTCATGATTATTTAGCAGCTTTTATTCGTCAGCAACAAGAACCACTCAGCGAACAACTAGAACGAGAAAAACAACAAAGAAAAATCGGTGAAGCTAAACTCAATCGCTTTCTCAAAATTGCCCTGGCAGGTTCAGTAGCCGCAGGGGTAGTATTAACCTTGCTAACAGTCACAGCTTGGAATGCTGCAAAGAGGGCAGAAACGCAAAAACAACTGGCAGCTATTAATGAAATTCAAGCCTTCACTAGATTTAGTGAAGCCCAGTTTGCCTTAAAAGACACCGGAAACGCCTTAATAGAAGGCTTGAAGGCTGGTGGAAAACTAAAACTGGCATCTTGGGCAAAATCTGATACTCAAGTACCAACGATAGCAGCATTAAGGCAAGCGGTATATTTGCAACGTAATGAAAAGCCAGAAAATAGAGCCTTAGCAGTTAATACCCTGAAAGGTCATGAGGGTGAGGTCTATAGTGTGGGATTTAGCCCCAACGGCAAAAAACTGGCTTCTGGGAGTAAAGACAAGACGATCAAAATCTGGGACGTGACCACAGGGAAAGTCCTGAATACCCTCAAAGGTCATGAGAGTGAGGTCTGGAGTGTGAGATTTAGCCCCGACGGACAACAACTGGCTTCTGGGAGTAAAGACAAGACGATCAAAATCTGGGACGTGACCACAGGGAAAGTCCTGAATACCCTGAACGGTCATGAGAGTGAGGTCATTAGTGTGGGATTTAGCCCCGACGGCAAAAAACTGGCTTCTGGGAGTAATGACAAGACGATCAAAATCTGGGACGTGACCACAGGGAAAGTCCTGAATACCCTCAAAGGTCATGAGGGTTATGTCAATAGTGTGGGATTTAGCCCCGACGGCAAACAACTGGCTTCTGGGAGTAATGACAACACGATCAAAATCTGGAACGTGACCACAGGGAAAGTCGTGAATACCCTCAAAGGTCATAAGGTTTATGTCAATAGTGTGGGATTTAGCCCCGACGGCAAACAACTGGTTTCTGGGAGTTCAGACAGCACGATCAAAATCTGGGACGTAACCACAGGGGAAGTCGTGAATACCCTCAAAGGTCATAAGGTTTATGTCAATAGTGTGGGATTTAGCCCCGACGGCAAACAACTGGTTTCTGGGAGTTCAGACAGCACGATCAAAATCTGGGACGTAACCACAGGGGAAGTCCTGAATACCCTGAAAGGTCATGAGAATTGGGTCAGGAGTGTGGGATTTAGCCCCGACGGACAACAACTGGCTTCTGGGAGTGATGACAACACCATCAAAATCTGGGACGTAACCACAGGGAAAGTCCTGAAGACCCTTCCTTCGGAACGCTACGCTAACAAAGGTCATGAGAGTGGGGTCAATAGTGTGGAATTTAGCCCCGACGGCAAACAAATACTGGCTTTTGGGAGTGCTGACATGACGATCAAAATCTGGGACGTGACCACAGGGAAAGTCCTGAAAGATTATGAGGATGTGGTCACTAGTGTGGGATTTAGCCCCGACGGACAACAACTGGCTTCTGGGAGTGGTGACAACACCATCAAAATCTGGAACGTGACCACAGGGAAAGTCCTGAATACCCTAAAAGGTCATAAGGGTTATGTCAGGAGTGTGGGATTTAGCCCCGACGGACAACAACTGGCTTCTGGGAGTGATGACGACACGATCAAAATCTGGGACGTAACCACAGGGAAAGTCCTCAATACTCTCAAAGGTCATGAGAGTGGGGTCAATAGTGTGGAATTTAGCCCCGACGGCGAAAAACTGGCTTCTGGGAGTTATGACAACACGATCAAAATCTGGGACGTGACCACAGGGAAAGTCCTGAATACCCTGAAAGGTCATGATAGTTCGAGCGTCGTAAGTGGGGTCAATAGTGTGGAATTTAGCCCCGACGGACAACAACTGGTTTCTGGGAGTGATGACAAGACGATCAAAATCTGGGACGTAACCACAGGGAAAGTCCTGAATACCCTGAAAGGTCATGAGGGTACGGTCAGGAGTGTGGGATTTAGCCCGGACGGACAACAACTGGCTTCTGGGAGTGATGACAAGACGATCAAAATCTGGGACGTGACCACAGGGAAACTCCTGAATACCCTGAAAGGTCATGAGGGTTGGGTCTGGAGTGTGGGATTTAGCCCCGACGGCAAAAAACTGGCTTCTGGGAGTGAAGACAAGACGATCATTTTATGGGATTTGGATTTAGATAATTTAGTCACCAGTGGTTGCAATTTGCTGAATAATTATTTGATTGGTAATCCTCAAGTGTTGGCAGAATTAAAAGATTGCCAAACTCCATCTCGGTTATTATTAGCAGCAACGGTGTTAGTGATCCAAGGTGAGAACTTGGCAGCAAATGATGATCTGAATGGGGCTTTAGCTAATTTCCGCCAAGCTAAAGAATGGGATAAAAATTTACAATTTGACCCCCAAGCAAAAGCACAGGAGTTTGCTAACAAAGGCAAAGCTAAACGCAAGTGAGCGGAGTGAGGAAGTGTTGTCCAAAAAGGGCAAATTAGGGATTTGAAGGCGGGGAAAAATCCCTTTACTGATGCGGTGTTGAAGGAATTAACCCCACCCTAAACCTCCCCTTGCAAAGGGGAGGGGACTGGATTTTTATTGTTTCCCCCCAAAGTATCGAGGGATTAAAGGGGGTAATTATCGGATATCAACAATAATTAGCATATAGTAATCCTATTTGATTTGTGAACATTCCCAGAGTCAGATCCCCGACTTCTTAGAGAAGTCGGGGATCTTGTTTTTCATAACTAATTTAGGATCGCTATATAGTCCAGGTGATTAAAAATTGCCTAATACAGTGTATATTAATAATTGACAAAATAATTAAAGGAGAATTTACCCCATGAACAAATTATTAGATGAAACCCTATCTCATGAAATTGCCAAAGCCATCAAAAGTAAAGCTAAAAAACCTTTTGATAATGCTTATAAAGCAGTTTTAATCACCCAAGGTGCAAAGTATATTCAAGGCTTTTTAGTATTTGCTGGTCAGCCCTATAAACCAGTTGAACATGGTTGGATTGAAGTTAATGATGTAATTATAGATCCGACACTTCCCCATTTACAAAAAAATCCCCAAGAACTTTATTATTTTCCGGCTCAAGCTCTAAGTACCAAAAAACTCAAAGCCATTGTGGAAGAATCCAAAGAAGATTATCCAGAGGATGATCCTTTACCTATTTATGGTGAAGCCCCCTATGATTATTATGGTGATGTTATGTTGGGGGGGCTAGAATATTTGACAGCTTATCAAGCCGCACAGGCAAAATGTCAAGAAATCAATGGCTTAAAGTTTGAAAAAAATTAGTCTCCCAGGACAGAATTTTACATTATTTTCCTCCTAAATTGTTATTTATGGGCATCTCTCCATCTCCAACTAAATCCAATCCCGAATACCGTCGTCGAGAAAATGACTGGCGGTTATTTTTACGCTTAGTCCCCTATGGTCGTCGTCATGGCAAACTATTAGCAGTATCCATGTTAATGCTTGTTCCGATTGCTGTTGCTAGTGCTATCAAACCCCTATTAGTGGGACAGGCAATTTCGTTAATTCGCAAAGAACCAAGTACATATCAATTTCTGCAAAATATCCCTCTGTGGCAAGGTTTAAATATCCTGATTGGAATGTTGCTAATAGCAACTATTATCCGCTTAGTATTAATAAGTGTCCAAGGTTATTTAGTGCAAAAACTAGGACAAAAAATCACAGCAGATATTCGTGAGGATTTATTTACTCATGTAACATCTTTAGCTGTGCGGTTTTTTGATCAGACACCTGTAGGTAAATTGATTACTAGACTAACGAGTGATGTCGAAAGTTTAGGAGATGTTTTTTCCACTGGGGCTGTAGGCATTATTTCTGATTTACTATCTATGGTAGTAATTGTAGGATTGATGTTTTCCATTCAATGGCAACTTGCTTCTTTGTTGATATTCATCCTGTTTCCAATAACTTGGTTGATGATTTATTTTCAACAGCAGTATCGAAGGGCTAATTATAAAACCAGAGAAGAACTTTCTGTACTCAATTCTCAACTTCAAGAAAATATTGTCGGGATTAATATAGTTCAATTATTTCGCCGCGAAAAATTTAATGTTGAGTTATTTCGAGCTGCTAACCAACGTTATATTAAGGAAGTAGATATTAGCATTTGGTATGATTCCGCAGTTTCTGCAACCTTAGAATGGGTTGGTTTAATTGCTATTGCTGGAGTATTATGGTTAGGTGGTTGGTTATTGTTAGATCAACAAATCTCCTTTGGGATTTTATCAGCATTTATTTTATATGCCCAACAATTTTTTGAACCATTACGGAATTTTGCGGAAAAGTTTACGGTGATTCAATCTGGGTTTACGGCTATTGAAAGAGTAGTGGATATTTTAGATGAACCTATCGAAATTAAAGATTACTCTCAGCCTCAAAGTTCAAATGTAGATTTTGAATTTGGCTATATCAAGGATATAGTTCCTAAGTTAGAATCTCAAGATTTTACACCCGTTCCGGCTTTAGGCGCAATTAAGTTTGAAAATGTTTCCTTTGCTTATAAAGATGATGATTACGTGATTAAGAATTTAGACTTTACCATTCACCCAGGGGAAAAGGTGGCTTTAGTTGGTCCAACTGGTGCCGGTAAAAGTTCAATTATTCGCCTATTGTGTCGTCTTTATGAACCAACCCAAGGACGGATTCTCATTGACGGTGTGGATATCCGCGAGATTCCTCAAGTGGAACTACGACGTTATATGACGGTGATTTTGCAAGAGGCTTTTTTGTTTGCTGGTGATGTTAAAAGTAATATTACTTTAGGTGATAATTACAGTTTTGCAGAAATTCAACAAGCAGCAGAAAAGACGAATGTAGCGACGTTTATTAACCAATTACCCCAAGGTTATGATACTCAATTACGAGAACGGGCGACAAATCTTTCTAGTGGACAAAAACAACTTTTAGCCTTTGCGCGGGCGGCTATTCGTAATCCCCAAATTTTGGTATTAGATGAAGCTACAGCTAGTTTAGATGTGGGAACGGAGGCTTTAGTTCAATCAGCTTTAAATCAGTTGTTAATCCAACGGACTTCAATTATTATTGCTCACCGTCTCTCGACGATTCGGAATGTGGACAGGATTTTTGTGTTGAAACGGGGAGAATTAATTGAACAGGGAAGTCATGAAGAATTGCTACAACAACAAGGATTTTATGCCACTTTGCACAATTTACAAATGTTAGGAGCTTAATCAAAGGTCTTGAAATGCAATCAAGGGCGCATAGCCTGCGCCCCTACGGGTTTTAAGATTTTAGGAAAATCAAAAATTATATTTTTCAATCTATTTCTGTGGCTATTTTGTCCCCACGTTCGAGTTCCCAAAGAATTTGATTTCCTTCCCGTCTTACTCGTGAAACTATCCAATTTCGCCAACGCCATTCATCACCTCGGCTGGTAACGGCGCTAGAGTGAACACCCATTAAGTCTGCTAATTCTGAACTGGTAATTAGGTAGCCTTTTTCGGCAATTTCGTCTGCAATCCGTAAGGTTTCCACCAAGTTGCGAAGTTGTAAAACCCTGATTTCCGTGGGTTGTTCGTTGGTTGTAGTCGCAGTTGGTGTTGTAGATTGTTCCATAGTGCTTGTATCTGATGCAGACGGACTGCTTTCTAGTGTGTTTTTATTAGTTATTGTAGAGTTTATTGGATCATTAGATACTTTTGCTGGGCTTATTTCCCCAATTTTAGATAAATTTTCGTGAAGAAGTCCAGGTAATAATTGTTTGAGGTGAGGGATTTTATGGTTAGCGAAGGAACGCGCAATGACATCACAGCGTTCATTGCCAATATTACCAGAATGTCCGCGAACGTGTTCCCATTGTACCAGTCGGCTATTGAGTTGATCCAGAATTTCTAGGAGGTCTTGGTTTTGAACGGGATTCCCATCTGCTTTTTTCCAGCCGTTCTTTTTCCAGCCTTTTACCCATTTTGTCACACAATCAATGACATATTTACTATCTGTGTACAGGGTAATAGGTTCAGTTTGTCGAGATGATTTGAAAAATTCCAAGGCAGCGATCGCTGCTTGCATTTCCATTTTATTATTAGTGGTGTGCTGGGATGAATCACCCATTTCATGGACTGAACCATCATGAAAATAGACAACTGTACCCCAACCACCAGGGCCAGGATTACCTGTGCAAGCGCCATCTGTATATATACTTTGAATTAGACTTTGGGTAGACATGATCAAATTAGAGAATTCTCAAGGATTGATATATTATTGATAACGATACATTAATTCCAACTTCACAACTTCATTAGTGAAACCCCACCGTTGATAAAATGGTATCATCTCTGGTAAACAGAACAAAGCCATATTTTCAACTTCTTTTAATTGGGGATGATTAACGACTTCATCTAATAACTTAGCACCAAATCCCATTTTTCTGTAACTAGGTTTAACAATGACATCATAAAGAACTCCGCGATAAACAAAATCAGTCAAAATACGACAAAAAGCAATTAGTTCTTTTTCCTCATTTACTAAAGCGATGATAATATCAGATGCAGCTAACATTTTGACAACACCTGGATATGTTCGGTTGTGACTCCAGAACTCATTTTTGTATAATTCCACAAGTTCGGAAATTTGGGTTTCATCTAATTGGTTAACAACTTGGTAATTCATTTTTTTGATTTTATCAATCCTGTAAATCTCAAGCAGAAATTAAATTTATCTTTTTACGAAAAGCTGAAAATTGACGGCTGAATGCTGATAATATAAACGGTGTTTTTGCTCTCATTTTTTCAGCATAAGCTTGATATTCTGCTATTTGTTGTTTAATTTCCGAAAAATGATCATGGTAATAATTAACTTAAATTAAAAAAAATTAACATAGATGACAAATCATAACTAACATCATGTTTTATTAATTTCATTCGACACAATTAGTTGTATGATATGAATGATAGGCAATCTGGTTGTCACTTCACCTAGTTAGGCGTAAAGAAACTTAATATTAATTACTCTTTTGCTTGTTGGTATTAGTTTCACTGCTAATCAGTTAATTTATGCCTAAATACTTAACTTGGTTATTTAGCACATGAGAAAGAAACATTCTGATAGCTTGCCTGACGCAGCCATAGCTCAATACTAGCAGCAAAAACCACAAAAACCTTCACGACAAAGACGGAAAAATGATCCAAAAAATTTTGTTGGCTGTCTCCGGTTTGGGACACGCGGAAGAAATGCTCAAGAACTTGAAAGAACTACCTTCATTTCGAGGAGCAAGAGTCACAGTTCTCCACGTTGTCACCCCACAAAGCACTGCGGCTGTAATGACTGACAAATGGGAAGAAGGGGGCAAAATTCTCGCTAAGGCTATTCAGTATTTAAACTTAGACCCCAGCCAAGTTTCTTCTATTTTACGTCAAGGTGATCCCAAGGATGTAGTTTGTCAAGTCGCTGACGAAATGGAAGCTGACTTGATTATTATGGGTTCACGGGGCATGAAGCGGCTACAATCTATTTTCTCCAATTCCGTCAGTCAGTACGTTTTCCAACTGTCTTCCCGTCCCATGTTGCTAGTGAAAGATGACATTTATGTCAAAAACATTAAGCGCATTATGGTGGCAATGGATAATTCTGAATCTGCTAAGAACTGCTTAAATTTGGCTTTGTTCTTACTTAGGGGTGTTGCGGGTGGACAATTGGTTTTAGCTAATGTTAATGCAGATTTAGGTGGTAAATTATCAGGTATTACTGATCTTAAACCAGAGAGAAATTCTGTGTTAGGAATGGCTGTGGCAGAGGCAGAAAAGCAATCTGTAGCAGTGCGTTGTATTACTAGCAGTGGTAAACCTGGGGAAGAAATTTGTCGTTTAACTAATGAGTTGAATATAGACTTATTATTGATTGGTTCTCCGGACCGTCGCCCATCTATTGCTAAGAGTTTTGTTGATATAGATCGGCTCATTGGCTCGTCTTTATCTGACTATGTTCGTGTTAATGCTACCTGTCCAGTTCTCTTGGCACGCACTATTGGATAATGTCTTCATATTAGCAATACCTTGTCCATTTTTTGTAGGTCGGGTTAAGCGACAGCGCAACCCGACGCTCATGTTGGGTTATGGCTATGGCTCCTACGTCGCCACGCAAGCTATCGCCACACTTCGTGAACGTACCTCAACCCAACCTACAAGTCAAGACTTTTTTTGATTTGGACAAGGTATTGTAATAGCGATGACTAAATAAAAACCCCTACACTATATTAGTTTAGGGGGGTTTTTATTTTATAGCCCAAGTATTAACTATCTTTTCCACCGATTTTAAAATGCTCACAAAAGCTAATAGCTGTTCGCAAGGCTGTTAATTAACCTTCAGTCTTGGAGGTTTGGATGTAAAGCATGATTAAAAACACGGCGGGTACTAATACGAACAAAATGCTCGCTACGAAACCCAAATCATTAACTTGCATAGCAAGATAGCCTTTTGTGTAATTTCGAGTCAACTATTCTAGAATAGCATCATCCATGACAGAGTGAAGCCAAATTTTTTTATCAGCCTTTAAGGTTTGGTAATGACGGTAACTGGTCCATTAACTAAGGTTTGACAAGCGAGACGGTAGTTATCAGGCTTGTTTTTGAATTTTTTGGTTTCTAAATCTGTACGCGGAGACAGGTTTTCTAATCCTTCAGTGATTTGGACAACACAAGTAGTACATTGTCCAGCACCGCCGCAATTGGTCATTTTGCCGAAAAATTTATATATATCAATGCCATTTTCTACAGCTTTAAGTCGGAGATTAGCACCATCTGCGGCGACTATTTCTTGATTTTCTTTAACAAATTTGATATTTCCCATCGTAGCTTCCTGGTAATTTAGTATGTGACTGGATTAATTATATGGATTTATTGCAAAATATTAAGAACTATTAATTTTACCAAAAAATAGGACAGGTGGATGTTACCTGCCCAAAAAATTGGCAATGGGTAATTTATCTAAAACCCACTGCTGCTTGCCAAACAAATGCAAGTAACAAGAAGAAGACGGGAATAACAGGTAAAACATCTACCAAGGGGTCGAAGATTTGGTAAGCTTCAGGCAATTTTGCGAGTAATAGTGCTGCTTCCATGTTTGTTTAAATCCACCTAATAATCAAATACAGATTTTATATCAATACCTTGTCCAAATTAGAGAAAGCCTTGATTTGTAGGTTGGGTTGAAGGATGAAACCCAACATGAGCGTTGGGTTGCGCTGTCGCTTAACCCAACAAAGCAGAAAATGGACAAGGTATTATTATATGCGAGATATATTTTATCATGATTAGCTCAATGATCAGTCCTCAGTTTTTTCTAAATCAATTGCTGATGGTTCTAACCAATGACCAAAATCTGTGACAAAGCGATCGCTCAAAATTGATGCGCGAATCTTTTGAGTAAAGCGAATTAATTCGGTGATGTTATGAATAGTCAACAAAGTATATGCTAATATTTCCTGCGATCGCACTAAATGAGATAAATAAGCCCGACTGAAATTTTCACAGGTATAACAAGGACAAGTTGCATCCAATGGTGTAAAATCTTCACGAAACTTAGCATTTTTGATATTCCAGCGTTCACCAGCAACAATAGCTGTTCCATGTCTAGCCCAGCGGGTGGGAATAACGCAATCAAATAAATCTACACCAGAAGCGATCGCAATGGCCATTTCTCGATAAGTTCCCACACCCATCAAATAACGGGGTTTATTCAGCGGTAACAACGGCGCTGTAGTTTGGACAATTTGCGCCATTAAATCCGTTGGTTCACCCACGCTGACCCCACCAATGGCATATCCCGGCATATCCAACTGCGCCAATTCTTGAGCAGCACGGGCGCGTAAGTCTAAATATACTCCCCCCTGGACAATGGGAAACAATGCCTGATCCTGGCGTTGATGGGCGGATATAGAGCGTTTTAACCAGCGATAGGTTCGGTCAGTGGCGGCTTCAACTTCCTGACGAGTGGCAGGATAGGGAGGACATTCATCAAAAGCCATGATCACATCCGCCCCTAAAATATTCTGAATTTCAATAGAGCGTTCTGGCGTTAATTTAATGATTTGCCCATCATGAGGCGAACGGAAAGTTACACCTTCTTCAGTAATTTTCCGCATTTCGCTCAGACTGAAAACCTGAAATCCACCGGAATCGGTGAGCATGGGACCAGACCAACCCATGAACTTATGTAATCCACCACCACCAGCAACAATGGCTTCTCCCGGTTGGAGATGTAAATGATAGGTATTAGCTAAAACCATCTGCGCTCCTGTTGCTCCCAATTGGGCAGGGGTGATAGTTTTGACATTAGCTAATGTTCCCACAGGCATAAACCTGGGTGTTTCTACAATTCCGTGGGGAGTAGAAAATATTCCGGCTCTAGCTTTGGTCTGGCTACAGGTAGCGAGACTTTCAAAGGAAAAATTGGCGCTCAAGGCAAAAATACTAGTTAGGTGAATTTATCCATCAACTTAACATTTTTGCTGTTACTTAGGGTGTTCGTGGGGGTTTTTGTTTTGTGAGGGTCATACCCCGCAATCCACTATGACCCCAAAGAGGATATGATTTCTTTAGTTAAGGTTTTGTGATATCTTCTTTCTTCTCAGGAATTACGCAAAATATCCCTCAAACCCTCATTTCTCTGTGTTCTCTGTGCCTCTGTGGTTCGTTATTCCATGAATTATGCGTAAGTCCTACTTCTACTTCATTGTTTCTCCTGACGGTCACTGAGCGAAGTCGATAGCGTAGCGTGGCGTTAGCCATAGTGCTGACTCCTTTAAAAAGAATCACAGCAGTCGTCATCAATTTCCGCATCCCATCGAGCGGCTAGGACTTGATCCATCATCGCTTCTATAACCGTAACGTTAAATTGGCGATCGCGTCTTGCTTGTAAAGGAGTAGAAAGAGGAATCAACCGTAAACACATTTCCTCTTGAACTAAGTCGAAGTAGGTTTCTTTTTGTGGGGACAGTTTTAACTCCAGATAATCAAAACTATCCACATTCACATATAGTGCATTATTGGTGACTAGGGTAGACCGATGGGAATTAGCGAATACTTCCATTACATCCCCGTCACCCTCACTCAGTAGCTTATTTTCTTGGGTGTAGATGTAGTGGACTCTACCTAAATCATTCAGCAATCGGCGGATATCGAGTTTGTTGACAACTATGCCCATGTTGACTATGCACGGGGCTGGCATTTTGGTGTGGGGTAGATGATGACTCATAGAGAAATAGCGGTTTATGAAAGGTGAGTGACAACGCAGCCAGACTATCAATGAGATGGATTGTTAATTTCCCATAGTTCCAAAATATCAAGTTTAGGAGGCGATCGTCTCATCTTTTGAGGTAGATTGTCAGCCTGGGAGTGATTTATGATGAGAACATTTATATTCATGAATACTGGAAGTATTTGACTAATGGAACTCTATATAAAGTATGGCTAACGTTTTGCGCTGGTGGCAACAGCAATTGCTAAATTTAGTTGCGGCTGTGATTTTCTATACAGCTATTCCCTTACCCTATCTGCAAAATTTGGACTTCCAGAAGGTTGCTTGTTTTGCACCGGTGATTGGGTTAATGATTGGGGGGATTTTAGGTGGATTAGATACGGGAATGAATTATTTGGGTGTCCCCGTGCTAACTCGTAATGCCTTGGTAGTAGGTGCGTGGATAGCAATTACGGGAGGGTTACATTTAGATGGTGCGATGGATACGGCTGATGGTTTAGCAGTGGGTGATCCGAAACGCAGGTTAGAGGTAATGATGGATAGTGCTACAGGTGCTTTTGGGGCAATGTCTGCTATTGTGATTATTATTTTGAAAATAACAGCTTTAGCAGAGATAACTGAAAACCATTATTTTGTATTAATGGCTGCTTGTGGGTGGGGACGTTGGGGACAACAAATGGCTATTTGTCAATATCCTTATCTGAAACCGACTGGTAAGGGTGCATTTCATAAACAAGCTATTCGTTCTTATTTTGATTTATTTCCAAGCTTATTTTTATTGCTGGGTTTGAGTGGTTTTGTTTGGGTAATTAATCCCCATAAGTTAGTTTTATCTGTGGGGATGGTTTTGACTGGAAGTGTGATTTCTGTTGTTACCGCAGCTTGGTTTGATTATAAGTTGGGTGGACATACGGGAGATACTTATGGGGCTGTGGTGGAGTGGACTGAAGCGTTGTTTTTGTGTATAATTACCAGTATTTAGGGTTTACCAGATTTTTTAAATTTGGCAGATTATTTCCGATTGCGTTTTTTTCTAGTGCTGATTTCCAGTCTAATTTTGATCACTTGCACAATTCTAGCTATATTGAAACGCCTAGTTTTGAAAAGGCTGTGGACATAGTTATGCTGATCATTGGTAATCATAATATTGCACTATTTTAACCTTACAAAATATTAAAAATCAAATGCTGCAAATCACCAGAGACTATTGCGAGGGAATGATCGAAGGATTCGGCTATAATCCCCTTACAGGCAAGATTTACGATAAATATATTACTTTTGAACGAAAGGTTATTGCAGGTGAAAAAAAAGGTGCGATCGCTGACTTATCATTCCAAAGAGTAACATCTACTGCTGAATTAAATAGCGTTTTGGGTATAGATGCCAGCGCGAGTTTGAATGCTTCTTGGTTTACGGGACAAGCTTCTCTCAAAGCTAAGGTTTCTCTGGAATCTAGCGAAAAAACTGAGGAATTTGCTACTTTTTCGGTGTTGTATGTGAAAGTACGCGAAGCACCAATAATGCTTGAGGAAGTTGATTTAAGTCCCAGAATACGCAATTTTCTTAAAGAAAATGGACTAGATGACTTTTATCAGGTGGCTGGTTATGAATATATCGCTGGGATTATTCCCGGTGGTGAGTTTATCAGTACGATTAAGATTGTTTCTAGTAACAGGGAAACTAAGGAAAAAGTTGATGCCACCCTCAACGCGCAAATGTCCTTTACTTCGGCAGTCCCTAGTAGTGGCTCAATTGAGGCTAATCTTGAGCTAAAATCAACATTTTCCCAATTGGCAAAAAATAGCCAGGTGCGGATTGAAGCGCGATGTTATCGTAAAGGCGGTGATGGTTTGTTGGTGACAAACCCTGAAGATGCCCTTAATTATGCCCTCAATTTTCCCGCTTACCTACGGCAGTCGCCCAGTATTTTGCAAGTGATTTGTAAGCCTTATCAAGATTTACTGTCTTTTCCGAGGGGGTTGAAGGCGATTGATATGATGGTTTTGCAACGACAAAAACGGCCATTGCAAGACCTTTTTGATATATTTCAACAAAAATCTAAAACCCTTGCTCAAATTGACCAGATTCTTTTGAATCCGATGCAGTTTCATGGAGTGGAAGAAGATGTTTTGAGGAAAGGGAAAAGACAGTTAGAACATCAATTAGATATAATTGCTGAGAATGCCACGAAATATGCTAACAATCCTCAAGATATTCGGGTTGAGAGTAGCGATTTTCCACCTATTTCCCTCGCTTTACCTACCCGAAGACTGGTTGAATTAAAGTCAGGTTTAGGAATTGATTATACTAATCTATCAGATTTACTTTTTGCTAAGAAATGGAAAGAAGCAGACCAAGAAACCACACAATTAATGTTAAAATGTGCTAACAGGGAACAAGAAGGTTGGTTAAGTTTTGATAGCTGTCGCAATTTTCGCCAAGAGGAGTTACGCATTATTGACCAATTGTGGTTAAAATATTCTCAGAACAGATTTGGTTTTTCTGTACAGAAAAAAATCTGGATTGACAATGGTGGTAAGCTTGATGGAAGCTATGATTCGGATGCCTACCATAAACTAGCGAATAAAGTTGGCTGGATGAACGCAGAAAGATGGTTTAACTATTCTGAACTCACCTTTGATAGAAATGCACCATGTGGGCATCTGCCATGTGGGTGGCAATGTGTAAATGATCACGTGGGTGGTAAGACAGGAGGGGGTAGTCTTTTGTCTTCTCTAAACTATAACACATAAGGAATTTACACCAATAATTAATATTTCTGCTTAAAGCCTTTAGTACGAGTTTACTAGGTTTGTGGGGTTTCATTACCTGCTAGGGGCGGGGTTGTAACACAATTGTAGGGACATAATAATATTATGTCCTGGTGTTTTTTGAGTAGAAAATTAATTAAAGTTATAAGTAGGTCGGCGGAAAAGTTTATAACTATGTAACGAAAAGTTAAGAAGAAGTATGTTCGTTAAATTTAATACGTTCTGTACTGTATTGTCCTTTTTCTCCCCTGGCTTTAACCCCATTCATTACG
>Ga0208601_1000047_pt1 | contig 30534 bp, 34 predicted proteins | sample LakMenEpi09Nov12_FD_150684 | JGI IMG/M metagenome (GOLD analysis project Ga0208601, IMG submission 150684) | Freshwater microbial communities from Lake Mendota, WI - 09NOV2012 deep hole epilimnion (SPAdes) | ecosystem: Environmental > Aquatic > Freshwater > Lake | place: Lake Mendota, Madison... | reverse complement strand
CGACAAAAATCACGGCGAGCTGCCATGAATGATCAATACATGGTTTCTGTGTTAGCAGCATCCATAGCAAACTATTCTCCTCTACTGTAATTCTTCTGTCAATAGGGTTTGAGATGCGCTAACCCTGGCTTGTTGAGTCTAATTTAAAACCTCTTATTGAAAATATTTGCAATAATGCCGAAGTTTACTTTAAAAGTAACAAAGAAAACTTTGACATTGAATACTTTCAGATAGGAGATGGCAAAAATGGAGAGGATAATTATGAATTGTATTACAGCTACTCTCAGACAAATCAAATATCTGTAGTTTTAATCTTTCCCATATATGTTAGTCCAAAAACAAATGAAGCTACAATTCATGCAATACAAAATAATCTGTATGAAATGATAGACTATGAAATAATTAATTGGAGTCAAAAAGAAGCACTATTAAAGCAACCTTTAAAACATCAAGATATTAATGGTGATCCTACCAAAAAAGTACAGATAGGAAAAGCACCAGTATTTAAGCTAAATATAAATCGTAAATTTGATTTGATTTTGAATTAGTCAAACTATTAGGGATGAATTTTTGCTAATAAATAAAAGCGATCGCATTCCTCCAACATCCCAAACCGACCTAACCCCCCAACCCCCTTCCCTGCAAGGGAAGAGGGAGAAATCTTGCTCCCCTCTCCTCGTAGGAGAGGGGCTGGGGGAGAGGTCAAACACGATATAAAAACACACCCCACAAATGAACAACCAACCACCGAAAAAAGACGGACTTCGTAACATAGTCATTGGACAAAAAATAGAACCCGTAAAACTCGAACGCGCCAAAGAAATGCGTCGCCAAATGACACCAGCATAAAAAATTCTGTGGGAACATCTTCGCGCCAACCGCTTGCATGGTTTACATTTTCGCCGACAACAAGTTATAGATGGTTTTATAGTAGATTTTTATTGTCATGCTGCTAGTTTAGTCATAGAAGTAGATGGAAAAATTCATGAACAACAAATAGAATATGATCTAGAAAGAGATAAAATTTTATCAGCTAGAGGTTTGCGTTTATTGAGATTTAAAAATGAAGAAATAACAGAGAAAATTGATCAAGTTTTGATGCAAATTTATCAAATTTGTTGTGAAAAGACCTAACCCCCCAGCCCCCTTCCCTACGAGGGAAGGGGGAGAAATCTTGCTCCCCTCTCCTTGTAGGAGAGGGGTTGGGGGAGAGGTCAATATCGTCTTACCATTTGATATAATTGTAAAAATAGACTTAATCCATTAACCAATATCAAATAAATCACCCAACTACCTTTAAAGAAATTGCTTCTCAAATGCAATTATTCCAAAGTATAGAACAAAAAGAGACATTTTTGGTTTATGAGTATTGGTGAGAATTCGCGTTTATGTTCCCTGCCGTTGTACTTGCAGTTTTAACATGATTTCCGCGTGCATTTCGCGGGTAATGGGATAGAAGTAGACTAAAACTAACCCGGCAATTAAACAAACGGTTGGTATTGGTCCAACAGCGATACGAATGGCTAAAAGTGCAGATTCAGGTTGTACAGGTAAAGAACTTTGTCCAGCAACCGCTTCTTTAAAACCATAAGCTTGTAAGGTATTACCGACCAAAAATAGCCCAAAAGCTAAACCAAATTTTTGTAATAAAACCATGAAACCATAGAAAATTCCTTCCCGTCTTTGTCCAGTTTGCAATTCATCTAATTCAATCACATCAGGGATCATTGACCAAGGAATTAGATAAGCTGTAGAAACTCCCATACCTGCCATTACAGCCATAACATACATTAAACCAACTTGATTTGGCTGTAAGAAAAATAATCCAGCAGCCGCAATAATCCAGGAACTCATTCCTAAGAAATAAACGATTTTTTTGCCAATCTTTTTACTTAAATAACTCCAAATAAATAACATAAATAAAGCCGTTCCCTGAACTGCAATCATGACTGTGGGGACATCTCCCTCTTTAAGTTTCATACAGTTAACGGCAAAATAGGGAATAATGCTGGCTGTGATTTGCACACCTAACCAAGAAAAAAGATAGATAGCAATTACAAACAGAAAAGGTTTATTACTAAAGACAATTTTTAGCTGTTCAAAAAAGGGAATTTCGGCTTCTTGTGGCAAAGAAATCCGTTTAGCTTCAAAAGCCAAAATGCGATCGCGCACTCCATAAACGCACCAATACAAAGATAAAACCGAAATCACGGTACACACAGCCGCTAAGACTAAATATTGTTGTTGGCGATCGCTAATTTGTGAGAAAATAATTTTTGATAAAATCAACGATAAAATACTGCCACCAATAGAAAACGTAAACCGAAAACTATTCAAACTAGTCCGTTCATCGTAATCTTGAGTTAACTCAGGAGTCATGGCTGTATAAGGCAAATTCACAACAGTATAAAATGCCTGAGATACAATCCCAATTACTACATAATACCAAAATAAACACCAAATATTACTACTTTTGTCAGCAGTAAATTGGGGGACAATCCACTGCAAGAAAAAGAAAAATCCAAAAGGAATTGCCCCATACAAAAGCCAAGGTAGACGACGACCCCAGCGCCGCGATTGGGTTTTATCAGTCAACATTCCCACCATAGGATCATTGATACCATCCCAAATTTTGCCAATCATCAAAATACTACCTGCCAAACCCGCTGGAATTCCTGCCACATTGGTAAAGAAAACCATCATGTAAAATACAGCAATATTTGCAGTAATCGCAGGACCCAAATCTCCCGCACCATAAGCTAATTTAGTTTTAAAATCTAATTTTTCACTGGACAGAGATTGGTGAAAATCGTTATTATGAGAATTATCTTTAACCATAAATTACACCCTTATGAATTGACAATTGACAATAGATAACTAACAATTATTAACACACTTATTTTAGTTTTATGTCAGACCTTTACATTTCTTGGTCAGATTATCACCACAAAATTGAACAACTGGCTGTAAAGATTTATCAATCGGGTTGGGAATTTAACCAAATCGTCTGTTTAGCTAGAGGGGGACTGCGAGTAGGAGATATTCTCTCCCGCATATACAATCAACCATTAGCAATTTTATCTACCTCATCTTACAGCGGCGCAGGGACATATAAAAGGAGTAATTTAATTATTTCTCGTCAATTAACCATGACTAGTGAAAATTTAGGTTCACGGATTTTGCTAGTAGATGATTTAGTAGACTCTGGTCTCACTATTCAAGAAACAGTTCCCTGGCTACAGAAACATCATGATTTTCCCATTCAAGAAATTCGCACCGCTGTAATTTGGTATAAAGCTTGTTCAGTTGTTGTTCCTGATTATCACGTTGATTATCTGGCTGATAATCCTTGGATTCATCAACCTTTTGAACATTACGAATCTATTAATCCTGCGGAATTGGCAAAAAAGCTGAATTTAGTAGTCACATAATCCAAATATTATCCAGAATTTTTGTAGAGACATTTCATGTAACGTCTCTACTTTTTCACTTTTTGTTAAAACAACCATAACCAAACAGGAAGAGTAAACAACAAAACTATCATCCCCATAGCTAAAGCAGTAACAGCCAAATCTCTATCCAAATCAAAGGTTTCCGCTATTACCAATGTAGCCAAAGCCGGAGGCATACCCATTTGCAAAACTATCACCTGTGCTGCATTACCAGTAACACCAAAAAATGAGAGAGTGCTACCTAAAATCATCGGCACTAATAGCATTTTAATGAACACACTACTCCCCGCTTGTGGTAATTTTCGCCAAGATTTTAGTTGGGAAAGTCTCATACCAATTAACATCAAAGATAAAGCAACTGCACCCCAAGCCAATTTTTCCAAACAAAATACCACTGGAGAGGGAAGCGCAACTTGATGCAATAATAAGCCAAATCCAAAACTCCATAAAGCCGGATTAATCAAAATTACCTTTGCTATTTGCATCTGATTTTGGGTATTATTACCAAACTTAGCAGCAAGAAACACACCTAAACCATAAGCACCAAACAGCGAACCCAACATATCGTAAAATAAAGCCCAGGCAAAATATTCTTTACCTACCATTGCTAAAGTAATGGGAAAACCCAAATTACCTGTATTACCTACCATTGCTGCTAGAATCAAACTACCTTGAGTTGTCGCGGGGGGAACTGAATCAATGAAATGGGCTTGGGCTTTGATTCTTAACCAAGCTAATAATGCCCCCAGAAAGATTGCCAAGTGAGCTATTATCGGTGCAATCCAAATCTGTCCTGATAAATCTGTTTGTAGTAAAAAACCGATGATGCTTATAGGTACTCCCACCCAATAGAGAAATTGACCTACGTAGGTGGAAGTATTGTTAGGCAATTTACGTCCCAGTATAAATCCCACTAGGATTAATCCCACTAACTTGATATATAGTTCTAAAAGATTTATCAAAATTACACCATAATTCAAAATTAAGCATTAAACAAAACTCATTTCTTCTTTAACTAACTATTAAACACAAACAGGAGCAAAAACTTGAATAAAGCTGGGTTTCCTAAAAAACCGCACAATTCCTACCCTCTCTCTGGTGATGATATCCCAGTGGCTTTACGCGATACAAATGATGCAGGAAGTAAGATCAAAGTCCAACCTGTGGTTTTGATTATAGGTGGATTAACAGGATTTTTGTTACTGGCTGTCTCTAGTGGTTTTTTGTTTTCGCTGACGACACCTAAGCCAACTGCTAATTCTGTAGCTGAACCAATTAGTTCTACACCCATAGCCGCTAATACCCCAAATAATAATGATACGGTGTTGGGACATTTTCCCTATTCAGAAGCACCAGAATCAGAATTAGCCCCAATTACGGGTGACAGTAGAATCAGAATGCGAAAAGCTGCCGCTGTCAAGTTTCAAGCCATGGTACAAACCGCTAGAAGTGCGGGTGTAATTTTAGTTCCAATTTCTGGCTTTCGTTCTGTACAAGAGCAAAAGCAGTTATTTTTCGGTGTAGGCGCACAGCGGAATCAAACCCCAGCCGAAAGAGCAGCCCTCAGCGCACCACCAAATCATAGTGAACATCATACAGGTTATGCGGTGGATGTTGGCGATGGCACAGTCCCAGCAACTAATCTCCAAGCCAATTTTGATAATACCAAAGCTTATCAGTGGTTACAGGCTAATGCGGCTAAGTTTAGTTTTGAAATTTCCTTTCCGAAAAATAATCTTCAAGGTGTGAGTTATGAACCTTGGCATTGGCGTTTTGTCGGCGATACTGATAGTTTAGAAACATTTTATAAAGCCAAAAATATCAAACCTGTAAAAACACCATAATGATAGTCAGAGAATATCAAATATCTGACACTGAACCAATTATGAAACTGTTTTATGATGTTTATGGAATGAAAAGCCGACCTACTCCTAAATAATTATCAATATCTATGATAATCTCAACTATACGATCAACACATTGTTCTCGATAATCATATTCGTCAATGCGATCAAGATTCCCAATTGTAATCACAGGAAATGAAGTTGGTGTATTTTCTTCACGCATTACTTGTTCTAATGAATCCTCACCTTTCATATTCCGATTAGCGGTGAGGATCATCATCTGATTTGCTTGAGCATAACACCAAACTGTGCGGTCATTACTATCCATTGATAAATCCGCTTCTCGAAATGTGACAAAACGAATAGATAGTAACTCAAGCCAACCGTTTTTCGCCAAGATTCCCAGCAAAACTACAGCGTATCCATCAAGATTGTAATCCACTAAAAATATCATGGCTTTATTGAGGTACGTTGGGCTTTTTGCTCCTCAAGTTTCGCCCAAAGAGCCTGTTTTTCCGGCTTTTGTGGTTTTGCTGCCATTTTTGCAAAGTGTTCGCGGTTACGTTCTTCCCAGTATTGATAAATTTCTTCTCTAGTTTGTAGAACTTCTTGATATTCAGCTTCTACCTGAGTATGATTTGTGTCAATGTAAGATAAAGCTGCACTAATTTGTTCATCTGTGAGATTGAATTTATCTCGAATTAACTTAGGAGGATACTGAGCCTTGATCAAATCTATTACATCATAAAGGGTGATGCGCGTTCCCGCAATTGTGAGTCCTCGCTCAGTCCGAATAATAAATGCTTTTTCACTTGATAAGATGGTCTTCATGTTTAAATTTATTTACCAACTACTATTCGTATTCTAATATTAATTAGATAACAATACCCTGTTTGAGATTGATCAGCCAAATACAAGCATTCAGCTTAATCAACAAAATCGGTGCAGTTCCCCACACCGATTTACATAATTTAACTCTAATTTTCCGTGCCATATTCCTTAGGCTAATGCGGAAGCTTGGGGTTTGGCAAAAATCATCCTTCCAGCAGAAGTTTGTAAAGCACTGGTAACTACTACTCGCAATTCACCACCAACATAACCTCTACCTTCTTCCACTACTACCATTGTGCCATCATCTAAATAGCCAATTCCTTGAGTTGGTTCTTTTCCTTCTTTGAGAATTTTCAAATCAAGATAATCACCAGGTAAATAAGTTGGACGAACAGCATTGACTAAATCATGAACATTCAAAACTGGAACTTTTTGCACACTAGCAACTTTCGATAAATTGTAATCATTGGTGAGTAATGTGCCATTGATTTCTTGAGCAAAACGCACCAATTTAGCATCAACAGTGGCAGTATCTTCATAGTCCACAGGATTGATTAAAATGCGTTCGGGATAATTTTCCCGAATGCGGTTGAGAATTTCTAATCCTCTTCTTCCCCTCACCCGTTTTTGATCCTTACTCGCGTCGGCTACTTGTTGTAATTCTTGTAAAACAAATTGGGGGACAAGAATTAATCCTTCTAGAAATCCTGTTTCTAGTAATGTTTCAATCCGGCCATCTATAATGCAGCTAGTATCTAAAACCTTAGTATTAGCAGGTTTAAGAGTTCCTTCCACCACCATACTTTCTACAGTATTGGGGTTAATTAATCTTAATAACCCCCGTCCGTGAGTATCTGCTAAGTTCATTCCTGTAACAGAGAGGATAATACTGCCAACAACCGCAACAAGAGGTTTGATAAAACCAAAATCTGGGGGAATGGGTAATAAAAATAGCGGGGCTAACATCAGATTGGCGAGTAATAGCCCAATTACTAAGCCAATGGCACGGGTGAGAATGACTTCTAGGGGCATTTCCCGGACTTGTGACTCTAGCCGACGGTATGTAGTCTGGAAACTCAGCCCAACTGCACCACCGATAATGGCAGCAAAGACAGCGAAAACTAGGCGTAAGGCATCTAAATCACTAACTCCATTAAGAGTACCAGGGGGGAGTAGATCAGTGCTGAAATAACCTATTCCCGCCGCTGCCAAGATAAATGAGAGAATAATAATGACATCCAGCATGGTTATGTTGTGTTCCTACAACGATATTTATTCGATAGAGTAAAGTATGCTTGTTTGAGTCCTTTTTAGTGATGGAATCATCTTAGCTGCTCAGGCAGACAGAATATGCCAACATTATAACTAAAGCGTTTTTACTGCATATTATTTTTATTTTTAGGGAAAAAGGATAAAAAGTTGTAAACAAACTCCTCATTTTCATTATTTTTAATATTCAAATCAAATTAACTTCACTATTGTTCAAAATGAGTCAAAAAGATATTGGTTGGGGGATTCCCAGTTCTGCTTATGTGCATATTCCCTTTTGTCGGCGACGATGTTTTTATTGCGATTTTCCGGTATTTGTGGTCGGGAATAACTCACGGGGCGAAAATTCTGGGACAATTGGCGAATATGTTGAAGTTTTATGTCAAGAAATCAGGATTGCACCAACTTATAGCCAACCTTTAGAAACAATTTTTTTTGGTGGTGGTACTCCTTCACTATTATCAACAGCACAGTTGCAATCTATATTGACAACCTTAGAACAGCGATTTGGCATTGCCTCTGGGGTAGAAATTTCTATGGAAATTGACCCAGGGACGTTTGATTTTGTACATATCGCTGGTTATCGTAGCTTAGGAGTAAATCGCGTGAGTTTGGGTGTCCAAGCTTTCCAAGAAGAATTGTTAAAAACTGCTGGGCGATCGCATTTCCTTATAGATATATTTACAGCTATAGAGTTAATTCACAAGGTCGAGATTCCCGAATTTAGCTTAGACTTGATTTCTGGCTTACCGTATCAATCTTTAGCACAATGGCAAGATTCCTTAATCCAAGCAGTAGCAGCCACCCCAACTCACATTTCCATCTATGACCTGACCATTGAACCCGGAACAGCCTTCAATCGTTATTACAAACCGGGAGATCATCCATTACCCACAGATGAAACCACCGTCAAAATGTATCAACTGGGGCAAAAAACCTTAACTGATGCTGGTTACGAACATTACGAAATTTCCAATTATGCCCAACCAGGACATCAATGCCAACATAATCGAGTTTATTGGCAAAATCGCCCCTATTATGGCTTTGGTATGGGTGCAGCCAGCTATATACAAGGTAAACGCTTCACCCGTCCTCGCAAAACCCAGGAATATTACCAATGGTTAAAAAACGGTGCTGTGATTGATTGTGAAGTCACACCACAGGCAGATGTCTTGTTAGAAACTCTCATGTTAGGGTTACGGTTAGCCGAAGGAATCAGTTTAAATTCCTTAGCAACAAACTTTGGTAATCATCAAGTTGAGAGAATTCAAAGCTGTTTGCAACCATACTTTGCTCAGGGTTGGGTGAAGATTGTTGGGGATAGGTTGCGTTTTAGCGATCCCGATGGTTTTATATTTTCTAATGTGATGTTAGCGAAGTTGTTTGAAAAGTTGGGAGAATAATGAATTATGTTTCGCGCAAAGACGCAAAGAAGCAAAGGCGCAAAGTTTGAAATTTGTGAGTTTCCAATTTCATATTTTAATTTAGCAATGCCGATTATTGCATCAAATCATCATTTGCAACGTCACCAGGATAAAAGTTTAAGTTAATTAAATCTTCCCATAAATATAGGCATTGAGGAGGAAAGGTTGATAACGGTAAATTGGTTTCTCCTGATGCTAAATCCCTAGCATTTTCATAAGCTTCCTCAAGTGCTACTTCTAGAGAAGACTGCAAACTAGGATTTTCATTCAGTAATTTTATGATATCCCGCCGTTGAATCCGAATAGTTGCTAACCAACTCCGACTACGTTTTGACGATTGATATTCCCACTTGAGTAAATGTCCAATTAAAATAATCAGACGATTTCTTAATTCTTGGCGTTCCCTTCTCCCCAAAGATTCAACTTCCTCAATTAAATTCACTAAATCAACTTGATTCCATAGCTGATAACGTAATAAATGAGCCTGTTGTTGAGTCCAGGCGTAAAAATCCGTTTCATAAAGATTCAGGTTGACAGCGGATTCTTTCGCCCTTGGTGACTGCATAATTAAAACCTAGTAACCTTGAATTAATTATAACTCCTTTCTTCCTTTGCGCCTTTGCTCCTTAGCGTCTTTGCGCGAAACAAAAACCTAAAAAGTCACCACACTCCGAATAGATTCCCCCCTGTGCATCAAATCAAAAGCATCATTAATCCTTTCAATCGGCATCACATGAGTAATTAAATCATCAATATTAATCTTACCATCCATATACCAATCTACTATTTTCGGTACATCTGTCCGCCCTCTTGCACCACCAAAAGCCGAACCTTTCCAAACCCTGCCAGTTACTAATTGAAAGGGACGAGTGCTGATTTCTTTACCTGCACCAGCTACACCAATAATCACACTTACACCCCAACCTTTATGACAACATTCTAAAGCTTGACGCATGATATTGACATTACCAATACATTCAAAGGAATAGTCAGCACCACCGTTTGTTAAATCTACCAAATAAGGAACTAAATCACCTGCAACTTCTTGGGGATTGACAAAATGTGTCATGCCAAATTTTTCAGCTAAAGCCCGTTTTTTAGGATTAATATCTACACCAATAATCTTATTTGCGCCCACCATTCGCGCCCCTTGGATCACATTTAAGCCAATGCCACCTAAACCGAAAACTACCACGTTTGCGCCTGGTTCTACTTTAGCTGTATTCACAACTGCACCAATACCTGTTGTCACACCACAACCGATATAACAAACTTTATCAAAAGGGGCATCTTCCCGAATTTTAGCAACGGCGATTTCTGGCAATACCGTATAATTAGCGAAGGTGGATGTACCCATATAATGATGAATCATGTCGCCACCGATACTAAAACGGCTCGTACCATCAGGCATTAAACCCCGTCCTTGTGTGCCGCGAATTGCTTGACAGAGATTGGTTTTGAAGCTTAAACAATAATCACATTGCCGACATTCGGGAGTGTATAAAGGAATTACATGATCTCCCTTTTTGAGACTTTTGACCTCAGCCCCTACTTCGACAACTATACCAGCGCCTTCATGTCCTAAAATTGCCGGAAATAAACCTTCAGGATCATCACCAGAAAGGGTAAGAGCATCAGTATGACAAACCCCACTGGCTTTAATCTCAATTAAGACTTCTCCAGCTTGTGGTGGTGCTAATTGTACAGTTTCAATTGTGAGAGGTTTTCCTGCGGTGTAAGCTACTGCTGCTTTAACTTCCAAGATGCAATTCTCCTTTAAGGTTCGTTTTTGGGATTAATATCTACCTGAATAATCATAGTTTGCGCCTACTATTCGCGCACCTTGGATAATTTTACAGGATAATTAATTGTCTGAATCAGGATGTCCAGGATTTAAGGATTTTCAGGATAGGGATTTTGTAGGGTGCGTCAGATATTGAAAATCTGTTCATGATCACTAAATAATCGCATCTGACGCACCGGCTGATGATTTTTTGTCTGAATCAGGATTTCCAGGATTTGAGGATTTTCAGGATAATTAATTGTCTGAATCAGGATGTTCAGGATTTAAGGATTTTCAGGATAATTAATTGTCTGAATCAGGATTTCCAGGATTTGAGGATTTTCAGGATAATTAATTGTCAGAATCAGGATTTTCGGGATTTGCAGGGTAATATTGTCCGCAATGTGTCAAGATATTATTGAAGCATGATCTAGGTTCTACTCTATCCAGCCCTAACTTATGGATGAACAGCGTCTACAGGCATATTATCAGCTAATTCAACAACTGCTTAGTTGTCCCAATGGTGAAGAAGCGGCTATATTACAAGCTAACAGGGAATTACTCGATGTTGATTTTTTAGAATTGCTGAAGGTAGGGGTAGAACAAATGTCTACCCAGGAAGGACAAGAAAATCGTGCTAACCGGTTGCTGGCTTTAGCTTCTCAACTGAGTGAACAGTTAGATATACCCCTAACCCCAGAACCAGAAACGCCGCTTAATCAAGCAAATTTTGATACCTATTTACAATTTTTATTAGAAGTATTACAAGCAACCGCAGAAAGTAAAGTTAATCCCCAGGTAGTTTACCCTTTACTGGCTGCAAATACGGATAAACTTAATCTGACTTTTGTTGAATTATTACAGGTTTGGGCAACAAAAACACTAGAAAAAGCAGAACCAGACACAGCAAAATCCATCGCTGTAGTGATAGGTAATTTTAGCGATTTGATACAGCAATTTCCTTTAGGTAACAAAGCCGATAATATGGAAATTGCTATTACTGGTTATGAAATCGCTTTTACAGTTTTCACCCGTGATACTTCTCCAGAACTATGGGCAATGACGCAAAATAATCTGGGGAATGCCTACAGTGATAGAATCAGGGGAGATAAAGCGGATAATCTGGAAAATGCCATTGCAGCTTATGAGCAAGCTTTAAAAGTGAGAACCCGCACCGATTTTCCTGTAGATTGGGCAATGACGCAAAATAATCTGGGGACTGCCTACTGTGAGAGAATCAGGGGAGATAAAGCGGATAATCTGGAAATTGCCATTGCAGCTTATGAGCAAGCTTTAGAAGAGAGAACCCGCACCGATTTTCCTGTACAATGGGCAATGACGCAAAATAATCTGGGGACTGCCTACTGTGAGAGAATCAGGGGAGATAAAGCGGATAATCTGGAAATTGCCATTGCAGCTTATGAGCAAGCTTTAGAAGTGAGTACCCGCACCGATTTTCCTGTACAATGGGCAATGACGCAAAATAATCTGGGGACTGCCTACAGTGATAGAATCAGGGGAGATAAAGCGGATAATCTGGAAAATGCCATTGCAGCTTATGAGCAAGCTTTAGAAGTTTATACCCGCACCGATTTTCCTGTAGAAAATGCTCAAACTTTATTCAATTTGGGTATTCTTTATCAAGAATCACAACAGTTTGATTTAGCTTACGATACCTTTAAATCTGCCCTTGTCACAGTTGAAGATATACGGGGGGAAATTATTTCTGGGGAAGAAAGTAAACGCAAACAAGCGGAAGAATGGAATCAACTTTTTGTAAGCATGGTAGAAGTTTGTTTAGTGCTGGGTAAAGAAAGGGAAGCTATCAGTTATATTGAACGCAGTAAAACCCGCAATTTAGTAGAATTGATTGCTGAAAAGGTTGATTTTACACCAATTGAATATTCAGAAATTCAAAATCTGTTAGATGAGAAAACTGCAATTATTCAATTTTACATTTTTAATGCTTGTTTCCGGGCTTTCATTATTACCAAAAACAACGATAAACCAATAATTTGGAAATCTACAGAGGAAGATTTAGATCAATTCATAGATTGGATTAAGAAATATCTCACCCTTTACTATTCCGACCGTAAGAAATGGCGAAATGATTTAAATGATCAACTTACCAAACTTGCAGAAATTTTCCATATTAATGAAATAATTGCCCAAGTTCCAAAGGATATTCAAAAAATAATTATCATTCCCCACCGTTATTTACACTTATTACCTTTTCATGCTATTCCTTTATCTACAAATTCAGAATATTTATTTGATAAATATCCTGAAGGTGTCAGTTATGCACCGAGTTGTCAACTTTTGAATATTGCTAAAGAACGTCTTTCTAACCCTATTCTACAAAGAGAGAGAACAAGATTAGAACCTCTCTCTAACTCAGGGCAAACGCACCTAAATTCTGTAATCCATGCCCAGCAAGGGTTTCAACTTTTAGTTACAAAAATTAACAATCGTCAAAACCTTTGTCCAGTAAGCATTCTAAAAATAAGATGCGCTTGCCCTGCTCTCTAACTCTCTCCTAGAAGGAGAGAGAACAAGATTAAGTAACCTATTTGCAATTCAAGATCCTAATAACAATTTACCTTTTACTAACACTGAAGTGGAAACAATTGCAGCTAATTTCCACCCCCAGAAAATCCTCAAAAATGATGAGGCCAGCAAAGCTAATTTACAAGAAACTACCACATTTAATAACTTTACTAATTCCCAATGGTTACATTTTTCTTGTCACGGTAGTTTTGATTTAGAATCACCTTTAAAATCAGCTTTACAACTTGCTGAGTCGGAAGTTAATCCTTCACTTTTGACAACATATTCATCTCGTTATGTGAGAATTAATGAAGAAACTGCTATTGATTTATCAAAATGTTTGACATTAGCAGATATCTTAGAATTAAATCTCCCTCAATGTTATCTTGTTTGTCTTTCTGCTTGCGAAACCGGCGTAATTGATGTTTTAAATAACAGTGATGAATTTATTGGTTTATCCAGTGGTTTTATGAAAGCCGGTGCAGTTAATATTGTTAGCAGTTTGTGGACTGTGAGTGATGTTCACACCGCTATTTTAATGATTAAATTATATGAAAATATCGCCAATAAACCCCAGGATATCACATTTGCATTAAACACAGTCCAGGAATGGTTACGCAAAGCTACACAGGTAGAAATCATTGATTGGTTGAAGCAGAAACCTGAAATAAAGGAGAAACAAAAAGAGAACATTATTAAGTCATTATCTAAGCAATGTAGACCCGAACATCAACCATTTAACCAACCATATTTTTGGGCTGCTTTTTGTGCCGTTTCTCCTGTAATGTAGGTTGAGTTGACAAAGTGAAACCCAACATTATCAAAAATTTCGTATTATTTCATGTAGAGATTTAGCAGTGATTGTAAGTGTCAAATTAATGAAAATTGATGTATTCTTAAGCCAGAGAATAAATTCTCTGTCTAAAAGCTAAAGTCGGTTAAAACCGACTATATTAATCCTAGAATCAATTTTTATAAATTTTGACTTTCTAGTTTATGCGAGTGCGTTTTCCCTCGTTCCCTGTCTCTGACCGGGAATGAATTGCAGAGGCTCTACCGCCACTATATCATTTTACTTCAGGCCGAGCCTGAAAAACTGCATTCCCAGCCAGAGTCTGGGAACGAGTTAAAATCAGCTAAAATATTAATCAATTCACAAACTAAACCTATGGAAGCTAATCAAATTATCCAAGCATTTACCGAAGTCGTGAGAAACCAACATTATGTTTTTTCCGACGTTTCTTTAGATGCTATCACAGAATTACAAAAAACTATCGCTGGTATAGAAACTGAACCTCCGGAAGTAGTTGCAGAAGCTATCCGTCAATGGTATCTTGACTATGAAAAAGTTAGAAATGCAGTCTTTTTAGAAGAACGGGAAAGGGAAATTGGTAGAGTCCCTAGAACTAAACCAGAAAATGAAGAAAACACCGTAGAAAATCGCTACCGACTTTTACAAGAGGAAGTAGAAAAACTGAAAGAAAAAAAGACACCAGCCCAAAACCCATAATTAAAAATGAATAAATCGGTTGATTATACAAGTTAAACTGGTGGTTAGAAATCCCGTCTACACAGACAAAATCAAATCCTTGATTTTTGGTTAGTCTGCGCGGGCGGAATTTGTTTGTGTAGCGGCGATTTTCAGTTACCAGGGCTTAAATTAACTGTTTTTTTAATCTTGTCAAAATTCACATTTCAGTCGTATTTGGTATAGCTAAATTATGAAAATATATGCACCTAATATTCACGTTTTCACTTTTCAACTTTATAAAGGCTCAAATTTTGATGATAATATAGATAGTCAAGATTTAAACTTTATCTGGGAACGTGGTAATGATATTCTTAAAGAAGTTCTCAAACAAGATTTACAACTCAGTCAAAAAATTGATGTTAAAAAAGATGAGGGATTTAATAAAGTAGATATTCTGAATGATCAAAATGAAGTAGCTGTATATTTGGAGGGGAATGTTAACCCAAGTCCTCAACAAGATATTTTAATTACAGGTTTCGCTTATCCTTGTCGAATTTCTGATAGTTACGGTTTGTGGTTAAATTTACGTCGTCCAGAACAGGAAAATAACCAACCTACGGAAGATGTAGAAACTGATTTTCTCAAACTTTTAAATCCCAATAATTGCTTAATTTTACCATTAAATCCTTTATTTCTGGGACAAACTATTTTAATTACAGCTTGGATAAATAATGCTAAAATTCAAAATGATCATCAAAAAATAGCTGATGAATGTTTAAAGCAAATTTTCCCTAATCAAAATACAATTCCACCTTTTTATCGTCAAGGTCAATTATTTGGTAGTCCGATATTTGAATATGGTTTACCAAATCAATCTAGTCAATATCAACAAGTTTTAATTTGTTTATTTACAAAACAAGAAACTGGAAATAAATTTGAACAATCTTGTTCAGAATTACTAGATTTGTTTTTTCGTCATAGTAAGATAATCAAAGCTTATAAAGACAGTCGGGCTATATATAAAGACTTAGATAAAAAGTATAGAGATATAGAATCTGAAGTTAATAAAATTCTCGAACTGGAAAACAATCAAGATATAACCAGAAAGGATTTAAAGAAATTACAAAACCAGTTAAGAGCGTTTCCTAAATTAGCACTTGAATACACCAGATTGCTTTTAAGTTTAGAAGATTCCCAAAATACAATTGTGATTAATGCAGATAATTATAGCGATAAATTAGCACAAATTAAACATAATTTAAACGGTGAAAATCTAGATTTTCTAGAAATTTTCCTAAATAAGAATTGTGTCACCTTTAAACGGCAAATTCAAGCCGATTTAGGCTATTTTCAACATGGTTCACAATTATTAGATCAAGCCATTAACTCAATTCGTGGTATAGTGGAAATAGAACAAGCTAAAAGCGATCGCTCTTTAGAAACAACAGTACAAATATTAGGAATCGGTTTTGGTGGTGGTGCGATAGTTTCGGGTATTATAGTTCAACACATTGATAAAATTAACCTACCTTCATTACCAAAAAATCCCTTTTTAGCATCTTTAGTTTTAAGCATTATTGCTACTATAGTATGTACTCTTCTAGCTATGTTGGGTATATGGATAAAAAAGCGGAAATTGTAGGTTACAATGAATTATAACTTGGATATTTAATGAAGGAAGAAATCATGAAAATACAAGGAATTATCAAAGGTAACACCATAGAATTATTATATCAAACATTAGACAAAATTCTTCTACCTGATGGAGTAGAAATTTCTAGGACTTACGCATTGACAGGAAATACCAAATAGGGGGTATGACTTTCAGGGATTTAAACCCGATTTTTCGATGATTTTTTAGCGATCGCTATTTATCTAGACTTCATCCGCAAAGCCTGAAACGACCAAATATCGTTCATACACATGATAGTTAATTTGTACAGTGCGTAAGTCCTAATTTCTATAGAAATACCAGATAACTTAATAATTAAACAACCAAAATGGCAAGAGTTAGAAACTGTTATTGGTTTATGGAAAGATGATACAGAAATTGATGAAGTTTTTGATATCATTAATCAGGAACGTCATCAAGATTTAGTCATGTAGGTTGGGTTGACGCAAGGAAACCCAACAATTTTTTACACTATTCACAAACTTTTTTAATAGCTTCTTGATAAATTAAATTACTTAAACGAAACTTACCAACAAATTGTAAAGAATCCAGTTGTTCTTTTAAATTAGGAATTAATCCATTTTGTTTAGCCCAAATCAAAATTCCTACTGTACCTAATACTGGTAAATTCATTTGTTTTGCAACTCGTCTAGCACTTTTCTCATCAAGTAAAATAGCTTGACTAGGTTGTTCAATAAACAGGGTTATTGCTTCTGATTCACCTTCATCTAAGTAGGTAGGCGGAGAAAAATCAAAGTATATTTCGTTTTGTGAAATGGCTAAAACTCAACCACAATAACGCATTGAGGTGAATTTACATATCGTTACACATTTTGGTTATTTAACGTCCACTTACTTAACTCTAATTTTAATAACGATACTAAAGCAATATTACTAACTGGTAAAATAGTTAACCATGAAGCTTTTGCTACTTGTTCTACACCAAATCTTCCTATACCTGTCTCCACAACTTCTTTCCACACAGCTTGTGGAATTATAACACCATCGGGAAACCGTTGATTAATTAACTCTAATTGTCCAATACTACTTAAAGCAATTAAAACCGATGAATTACTAACTGCTTTCATGATAATATTTCTAATGTCTCTAAATCTGTTTCTAACTCTTCTAAATCATAACTACGATCAATATTTTCTTGTCCCAATAACTCATGAAATTCCCATTTGCTTAATTGCGACAATTCACGGGCTTTCCCAAAAGAAAGAATCCCTTTTTGATAAAGTCTAATTGCTAATTCAGTGCGGATGCGATGCAGACGTTCATCAGGAGGTAGACGTAATCCCTCAGTTACTTGATCAGGAATTTCTAAGATTAGTTTACTCATATTGTTTCACATCAGGATCAAGAATAATTATATCATTTTGTTTAGGGAAATGTTCTACTGTCGTTGTCCCATCTTCATGATGAATAGTAACACTATATCCTTCTTGATATCGTTGAGAATATTTACCCCGAATAGGATTTTTTAGTTGACTTAAATCATATTCTTCTTTTAAGTCATCTTCTAATTCATATTGTATTTTCTCGTTCATAATATCTCCATTGAGTTACAGCCCATTGATGAAAGCGATCAGATTTCCTGAAATAAGCAACCAAAACACCAGTATCAAGAATTATCTGCTGATTCATTTCTGCCCATATTCTTCCATGTATTTCTTATTAAAAGAAAGATCGTCTACCCCACCTTCAATAACTCCTTCCCATTTTCTCAATAGATCATGAGGAGAAGCTTCAGGCTTTTCTACAGTTGCTTTTTCCGAATCTTGATTAACTTGGTGATTACCCAATTCAAATGCCAGAAACTCAACAAAACGGAGAACTTGCTGCTGTTGATCTATAGGTAACTGCTGCATGGTAGTTACTACCTTTTCCAGAATTGTCATGATCTTAATTCTTTTGAGATTGTGTATTCACCTTAATGATCACGCAGAAACAGAAACTTCCGACTGATAGCAAATCCCCGCTTCCTTGAATCTTTGTAAAGCTTCACCCAAGCGATCGCAATCTGCAATTAAACTAATTCTCACATAGCCTTCACCACCCACACCAAAGGCATTACCAGGAGTCAAAACCACCCCAGTTTGCTGTAAAACGTTCAAAGCAAAATCTGTAGAATTCATCCCCACCGGACATTTTATCCACAAATACATAGTCGCTTCAGTTTTGGGAATATTCCACCCCAATTTACCCAAACCATCAATTAAAAAATCTCGACGAGTGCGGTAACGTTGCTGAACTTCATGTAAATAAGAATCAGGGAGACTCAGCGCTGTTTCCGCCGCAGTTTGCAAAGCCGAAAAAATGCCATAATCTAAATTGGTTTTCAGTGTCCGTAAACCTTGGATAACGTGACGATTTCCGACAACAAAACCAACGCGCCAACCTGCCATATTATAGGTTTTAGAGAGAGTGTGAAACTCGACACCAATCTCCTTAGCACCGGGAATTTCTAACAAGCTAGTGGGTTGATAACCATCAAAAGCTAATTCTGCGTAACATAAATCATGGACTAAAAGGATTTCATACTTCCGTGCAAACGCCACAATTTCCTCAAAAAATTCGCGGGGGGCTGTGGCTGCGGTAGGATTACTGGGATAATTGAAATAGAGAATTTTCGCTTTTCTAGCCACTTCCTCAGGAATAGCCGCTAAATCAATTAACCAATTATTTTCTTCCTTGAGAATTAAATTATGGATAACTCCCCCAGCAATAATCGGTCCACGAAAATGCACAGGGTAAGATGGTGAAGGTACTAATACAGTATCACCAGGATTAATATAGGCGATCGCTAAATGCCCCAAACCTTCCTTAGAACCGAGTAAGGGTAAAGCCTCACTATCAGGATCAAGGGTAACACCATAACGGCGATTATACCATTGAGTAATCGCCTTACGGAAACTAGCCGTTCCTTCAAATGGAGGATAACCGTGATTAGCGGGATTTTGCAAAGCTGCCATAGCCGCTTCTATCACTGGTTGGGGAGTAGGTCCATCAGGATTACCCATACCCAAATCAATCAAATCTAACCCTTGTTCTCTAGCCTTAGCCTTTAATTCGTCCAAACGGGCAAACACATAAGGCGGCAATTTTTGTATCCGTTCTGCGGGAGAAATCCAACTCAAACTCATTCCTTCACCTCGTCACTTATTCCCCTGGTGGAAACACGATTAATATCTATTGGTGCAGTGGTAGAAACCATTGCGGCCATCAATTGTTCCAACGCTACATTAAACGGTAGACGGTGGATATCAGAATTAGGTTCTAAACTAATTTCCGCTGCTGTTTGTAACTCACCCAGAGTAATATTACCTAATCCCAAATCTGCTAATTTTTGGGGTAGTCCAATCTCTGCATAGAACTTCAACAATTGTTGTCTTGCTGACGCTGCTAATTGATTTCCCTGGATCATTTCTTCTAACCGCAGTTGTACCAGGATACCATAAGCGACCTTTTCCCCGTGAATACTACCATGTCCAGAAATATGAGTTAAGCCATTATGAACTGCATGGGCAGCGACTGTGCGACATTGCGCCCCACCAAGTCCCCCAATTACTCCAGCTAGGAGTACAGTTGCGTCCACAACTTCTTGCCAAACTTCCCCACCTGGAAACTGTAACGCAGCAGCAGACTTTTGCAATAAAATATCGCGTAAGATTCGCGCTTGTTGAACCGCAGCAATAATTAAAGTTTGTTGCAAATGTCCACTACTCACTGATGCTTCATACCATTTAGCGATCGCATCCCCAATTCCTGCTATTAATGTGCTTGGAGGTGCAGTCTGAACTAAATTATAATCCAAAATCAGCAAATCAGGACAGCGAGATAAAGCCACATCATATAAAAACGCCCCAGTTTCTGAATAGACATTAGAAAGGGCAGTCCAAGCCGCACAGGTAGCCCCAGAAGTGGGAATTGTCACAATTGGTAATGTCAATTGGTGGGCGACTAATTTAGCCGTATCCAGGGCTTTACCACCACCAATACCGATAATCAGATCAGCTTTATGTTCTTTAGCGGCTTTGCGTAAGGCTTTCAAACTAGCTTCACAACAATCAGCACCATAGGAAACTGACAAAGGATGTAATTCTGGAGATTGGCAAAGAGATTGTAAACTCTCTTGACTCAGATTGAGAGTCTGATTTCCAGCAATAATTAAGGGACGAGTTCCCAAATTAGCAACTTCACCCGCAACGGTTGACAACACACCCGCACCGCGAATTACTTTCCCAGGGGCAACAGAAAGGCTGAAAAATGAACTAGAGGTTTGAGTGGACAAAGTTTCAGTAGAATGTTGATTAGGCATGATCGTTATTTTGCCAAAACTATTGATATTTCTTAATCAAATTTTAAAATAATCTTTATTGTATGATAGATGACCAAAAAATGTGCAAACAAGAAAGAAGCAGGGGGCAGGGGGAAGAGGAGAATATTTTTCTTCCCAATTACCCATTACCAATTACCCATTCCCCGTCACCTATGAAGCAGTGGGTTTTGGTAATGAAGCAAATTTATCTAAATAAACTTCTACCACCATTTCTGGGTCTTCACGACTGACCAAAGTGCGATTTATTTGACCCAAGTACAGCGGTACAGATAACCCTATTTCTGGGTGGATAATAGTGCGAGCGCGAACTATCATTTCCTTACTACCACCAGTACCTAAGCGACCATAGGAATAAAGGTTACTAGCTGCTTGACGTAAAGTTGCTTCTAATTCTGTGGGAGTAATTTCTGGTGCGACAGCAATTACTGTTTGGTTAGAACCGTTATCATAAACTAGGCTGTACTTGACAGCACCAGGAATAATTGTGCGACTCAGGGGAACGAGGGAAAGTGAAAATAATCCTCCTGTCAGTACCAGCATAAAGCCAGTTGCACCCACCAGTCGAAAGCGAAAGCCCCATTTAAGAATGAAAGCTAAGATTGTCAGGACTGCAAATACTATTGTCGCAATACCTGACCATTGGGTATATTGCAGAAAATTAGCGGTACTAGGCATAAGGTTTTAATTACGGATATTACCATCTTACCTATCAGCAACACCAGATTTTTACACAAAAACAAAAACACCCCCCATTTCTGGAGGGTGATTCTGTAATTAAGCTATTAACAAAGCTTTAATTATTAACCGTTGATTGCAGGAGCGCTCATTGCAACAGGAGCAACATCACTAGCAGCCAAGTCTAGGGGGAAGTTGTGAGCGTTACGCTCGTGCATTACTTCCATACCTAAGTTAGCGCGGTTGATTACGTCAGCCCAAGTAGCGATAACGCGACCTTGAGAATCAATGACGGATTGGTTGAAGTTGAAACCGTTTAAGTTGAACGCCATTGTGCTAACGCCCAAAGCGGTGAACCAAATACCAAATACTGGCCATGCAGCTAGTAAGAAGTGTAATTGACGGCTGTTGTTGAAAGAAGCGTATTGGAAAATCAAACGACCGAAGTAGCCGTGGGCTGCAACGATGTTGTAGGTTTCTTCTTCTTGACCGAACTTGTAACCGTAGTTTTGAGATTCGGTTTCAGTTGTTTCCTTAACCAAGGAAGAAGTTACCAAAGAACCGTGCATTGCAGAGAACAAAGAACCACCGAATACACCAGCTACACCCAACATATGGAAGGGGTGCATCAAGATGTTGTGTTCAGCTTGGAACACGATCATGAAGTTGAATGTTCCAGAGATACCCAAGGGCATACCATCGGAGAATGAACCTTGACCAATTGGGTAGATCAAGAATACTGCGGTAGCTGCTGCTAAAGGTGCAGAGAAAGCTACGCAGATCCAAGGACGCATACCCAAACGGTAAGAAAGTTCCCACTCACGGCCTAAGTAGCAAGCTGCACCGATTAAGAAGTGGAATACTACCAATTGGTAAGGACCACCGTTGTACAACCACTCATCTAAGGAAGCTGCTTCCCAGATTGGGTAGAAGTGCAAACCGATAGCGTTAGAGGAAGGAACAACTGCACCAGAGATGATGTTGTTTCCGTAGATCAAAGAACCTGCAACTGGCTCACGGATACCGTCAATGTCAACGGGAGGCGCAGCGATGAAAGCGATGATGAAGCAGGTAGTAGCGGCTAACAGGGTAGGGATCATTAATACACCGAACCAACCGACATATAAACGGTTGTCTGTGCTGGTGATCCACTCGCAGAAGCGATCCCATACGTTAGCGGTTGAGCGCTGTTGTAAGGTTGTGGTCATTTTATGATTGCTTTATTTTCTTATGATGTTGGTAGGTGGTTTTGCCTACCTGTATACAACATTAGAGGATAAGTTTAAATTTGTAAAGATAATTAGAATTAGTATTAGTTATATCAGTTATATGTTTTCCTAATGTAATGAGGTTTACAGAAATTGCAGCCGCAAATTCACTCCTAAAAATCAAAGTATATATAAGGTAAACTGCCTTCAGGCGCTAGTAACCAAACCGCATAAAAGCATAAGGGGACAAAAACAATTTTAATTGGCCAGCTAAACTCTAATTTCATTTCTCGTTTAAAAGCATAAGAAATACTCATCAGCAAAGCTATGCCGAGCAGCAAATAAGAAATTTGATATTGACTCATATTTAGAGCTTCTATATAGACCTTTGCGGCAAATTGTTGATCACCCCCATGACCCCAAAGATGTTGAATAACTAAAGCAGAGTCTTGGAGGTTGGGGAGACGAAACCAAATCCAAGATGTAAAAACCATGATTTGCGTCAAAAACCAAGCAAAAATTATTCCTAGCGGGTTTTGCCAAAAAGATTTAAGAATTGTAAAGCGATCGCTTAATACACTAATGAGACGATGCCCAGCTAAAGCGACACCATGCAATACACCCCAAATAATAAAACCCCAAGCTGAACCGTGCCAGATACCAGCTATTAGCATTACTATTAATAAATTTCCGCAGGTACGCATTAATCCGCGTCGAGAACCACCTAAAGGAAAATAAAGATAATTACGCAACCAATCACCCAATGTGATGTGCCAGCGTCGCCAAAAATCGGCAATACTGGTACTGAAGTAGGGAAAATCAAAATTTTCCGGTAAAACTAAACCAAATAGTAAAGCACTACCACGAGCAATATCAACATAACCATTGAAATCTAAATATAGTTGCAAGCCATAAGCAAAGGTAGCTAACCACAAATCTGTACTACCTGCTCTTTGTAAGTTACCAAAGCATAAATCCACAAATATACCCAAATTATCAGCGAAAATACCTTTTTTAACCGCACCTCTAGCAATTAACCACAGTCCTTCAGCAACTCTATCAATGCTGGGAAATCTTAGGGTATCAAATTGAATTGCTAAATTATGGTAACGAGTAATTGGCCCAGAAATTAGTTTGGCAAAAAATAATTTATATGTGGCAAATTGGATAAATTTAGTAGTAGCAGTAGCGCCACGATAAACATCTATTAAATAAGCAATACATTCAAATGTAAAGAAAGAAATTCCTAAAGGTGCAACTAACTTAATTAATGATTCTGGTGAATTTGTCGGCTGATTAAAAACTAAATCTAGGAAATTATTTATGTATTTAAAACCTAAAAGAATAAAAACATTAAAACCTATACCAATCGACAATACTTTGAGACGACGTTGATTCCAGTCAGCTTGGGTAAATTGCTGTTCTTCGTTAGATAAATTCCAGTTTTGAGAATGCTTTGCTGGTGAAGTATTGCTGCCAATTTCTAAACCTAGACGGAAGTTAATAAAAGTTAGTGCTAAAAGTAATGGTAAATATTGAATGTGCAAAGATGCGTAGAAAACAAGGCTGGCTATTAGCAGTATCCATAATCTTATATTTGCTAAATTAACAGTCCAGTAGATTCCTAAAACACTCAACAAAAACAGCCCGTAAAAAATTGATATAAATTTCATTTTTGATTAATTTATGATTTTGAATTTGTGATTGGGAAGAAAGAAGATAAGTATTTTTTTCTCTTCCCTATTTAATCACTTTGTTGGCCAGCTAATCATTGGATCTATAGCCAGTTTTTTTGATACTTCATAAGCACCATAGCGATTGAGGTGACTAGGATCTGAAAAGTAATCATTTGCTTTTGGCCATAGCTGACTTAAATCACGATATATAAATTGAGGATGATTGGTAAAGCTTAATAAATACTCTTGAAACTGTTGTTCATATTTTGTGCGTACAGGATCTAAATAATCTGAAGTAAGGGGCAGATTGACAAAGATAAGGGATATCTTATTATTTTTGGTAAACTCTAACATAGAATGGAATGCCTGATCTTGTTTACCTGCTAATTGGAAAGATCTATAATCGTTGTCGTAATCTCCAGAAACTTTGGGGTGTTCTTGATAATATGTGCTGGGATTAAAGCGAATAGATAAAGGTAAGAATCCATCAAAATCAACTCCGGGGAGAGAAAAATTATTGTCTATTTCAGAATCATGGGTGAGATTAATTTTTGATTTAATCGGGGAATTTTGATAGCTAAAAGGTAGATATTGAAGTTGTTTTTGGAGAAGAATTTTAATTTGATCACGGTTTTTATAACTAGCAGATAAATTAGCTACAGACTGATTTAACGAATCGTTAGCGACTTGATAGATACTAATATCTTCTATCTTAGGTTTACTACTAATTTTTTCTTTTCCATCTTCTGGGTTATGAGGAACTTCATTATTTTTGACTGTTGTTTTGGCTTTTTGTAATATTTCCTTGTATCCTGGTGAGGTTTCAATTGTATTGAAAGTAATATCTTCTCTGCCATTATTAAAGGCGCGAGAACCATCTGCCCATAAAATCACCTTTGGCAATTCTTCAGGTTTTAAAACCTGACGGATAAGAACATCAACAACTTGGGCTGTTGCTCCATTAATACCAAAGTTAAATATATCAATACTGCTATAATTTTGGGTGACTAAAGCTTTAGAAAGGGCGACAGGATCAACTCCTCTCAGGGCGCGAGAAGAACCAATAATCAAAACATCTGGTGGGCGTTTTTTGGTGTTTAAACGATGTTTATAGAGGGCTAATTGTTCATCTAATTGCCTAGCATTAAAACTGGGCATTTGTGATCTAGCTGCTAATAAAATCGCTCTAGCTTTTTCTTTTAATGGTGCGGCTGGTAAATTTCCTGATTGAGAACCATTTTCATTGATAAATTCAGAAGCATTAAAAGCAGCTTGATTATTATTAGGTAATTCGGTTGTTCCTGATTGATTTAAAAATGATGTTTTCTGATTATTTGGTAATGGTAAAGATGCTTGGGCTTGTGAGGATAAGGGCGAAATAGTATTATTAGTAGCTTTTGGTGAATTCTTAATAGTATGGGCGACAACATAGCCTAACATGAAATCACTTTGTAATGCGAGAAGTAATCCTAATGCCAGCCAAATCATTCCACTGCTAATTCCTTGATTATCGGGATTTTCATCTATTTCTTGATTAGATGATGTAAATAGTTGACTGTTTAAAAGTAAATTTCTGATGATTTTATTGGTATTTGTTAACCAATTTTTTGTTTTTTCTTTGATAAAACTTTGTACTTTTGTATTTGTTAAATCGAGACGCAAAATTTCTTCACCGTTTTCGCCGATCATCAGGGAATTTACATATTCTGATGTAGCAGCAAATTCTGGTGTTGTTTCGGGGACTAATCGAGAACGTTCTTCTAGATCAACTCTATGATGCCATACGGGTTCTTTATCACCAGCACGACGACCATAAACACGGACACCTGTAATACCATGAATTTTCAGTTGGCGGATAAATTGAGTCACTTTCCGAGAAACTTGATGGCGTGTGGGACAAACGGGAGCATCACACATGATGTGTAATAAATATTCTTTGCGAACTAGTAATACCCGAATACCACCTGTTTTAAATCGCCAATCTAGGTCAGGATTAAGCAACCGCTCTAGTAAAAAAATAATTGCTGGTTGATCACCTGTACGGGCAAGTTCCCAGGCAGATGTCACTAGAGCGGGATGCTGAGATGCTGGTAAAGATACCCAGTCTATCCAAATTGGTTTTTTATCCGCTGTTTTTTGTCCGTATATGGCGGCTGAGATAATAGCTTGAGGAGCAATATTTTCTAGCAGGGGGACAATGGACTGTAGCGCGGTTTCTTTATCTGGTGCAGGGGCGGTTTCTAAGGGGTCAAAAGCTGGAGTACAAAATATGTGTAAGGTAGATTCTCTGAGAGAAGTTTGTAGTGCTATTTTGAAGCCTAATAATTCCTCTGTTAATATTTTAGCGATCGCTTGCACATCTCCCCACCGCGCCCATTCTTTTAACATCACCTCTGGAGGTGTTAAATCTACTCTTACCCGCCAATCTGGGTCGGTTTCCCCGCGAACTTGGGCTACAATGATCCCATCCTGATAACCAACAAGCTGCAAATATCTGAGCTTTTGGGCTACCGTTTCTGCCAGTAATGATGGATCGGGGCTATAGCTAGACTGACAAAATACCCACAGACGATTAACGACTATCTGAGAGTTATTTTTCGCCGGAGAGGGTTGAATTTTTACCTGTATTGCTATCCCTAAATGGCTGAGATGTTCGCTCAAATAGCGAGCAATGGCATCGGCATCTCCTTGGCGTGCCAGACTCTCATTAGAGATAATTAACGAGCCACCGGGGCTTATAGGCGTTTCTGTTTGTGATAATAGTGACTGTTCTACCTGTTCTAAATGTTGCTCTAGTTGATTCAAGTACACCCGATGACACCATTCGGGACGGTGTTCCCCTTTTTTTCGACCATAAATTAATATCTGGTATATTGACGGTTGTTCGTCATTGGTAAGGGTATCTACATCGGTTTGCTGTAGCGCTTGCAGTAACTCCGATAAGGTTTGCCAACGTTGTGGACATTCAACGCTTTCACAGAGAATATGTAGGTTATTACCTAGCAATCGGACTTTTACCCCGAAAGTATTTATACCTATTGCTTGGCTTACCCATTGCACTAAGGAATTTTGACGATTATCAAGTAATACTGTTTTCATGGGCGGTGGAATTTAACAGCAAGGTTGTATTGGGGAATTTCGGTTGTATTTGTCAACTAGAACCATAGAATTATCACATTTTGCCGTTTTTTTTAACAATTTTGTTACCTTCGCAGCTTGCAAAATTGACAAAGATAGTCTTATAGAAGAATTTAGAAATCAGGAGGTAGGGGTGCTGCGCCCAAGGAGTCAATACCTTCTGCAAGGGATAAATAAAACATTACCAACATTATGCGGTGCTATCAGACACCAAAATAGTTTTAACCTTTTTCTCCGTTTCCTGCTATATTTTTCTACTGTTAACATTGATGTAATATACCGTAGCCCGCCTGGGAATAAATTCCCAGTCTCATAGCAAAAGTCATCTGAAGATGACTAAATAAACGTCTACTAATTACTGAAAATTACAATGTCATCCGTAAACCAACAGTCATTTTCTCAATCTGGATTAAATTGCATTGCATTCACTATTTCCCCTGCTTGTCTTTTACAAGTTGGTACAGTATCTATACTGATGCTACTCATGGCTCAAAAAGCTACGGGCGAGGCATTAATCGGACTGGGTGAAGCAAGTGAAGAATTATTACGAGGCGATCGCTTACCTGTTCTCAATTTCCCAGATGATCACAAATTAGACAAGGGTCAATTCCCAAGGAAAACACCCAATACCAGCCGCAACTAACATCACACCCTTAACAGAAAATTATTCTATTTTGCGTCCCGAAGTTTTAATCGGATTGGTCAGTTGTCCGTTGTCCGTTGTCCGTTGTCATTGGGTAATTTTATTCTTCCTTCTGACTCCTGAACTCCTGAACTCCTGAACTCCTCAACTCCTCACTTTAAAAACTCCTTGGGATTTTTTGCTTCCCAACCGAGGGAACCGTTAGAACGCATTTCAAAATGAAGATGCGGTTGAGTGGAGGTTGGTTGTCCGGTAGTTCCCACTGCTCCCAAAATATCGCCTTTGTTGACTGTTTGACCGAGAGTAACTTTGATGCTGTCAAGTTGGGCGTAACGGCTTTGTAAGCCACCTGCGTGGTTAATAATGACTAACTTGCCATAACTACCCTGTTCCTTGGCAAAGACGATGATTCCAGGAGCGATCGCTGTCACAGGAGTATTTACTGGTGCTAACAAATCTACGCCACTATGAAAGAACACATCTCCTGTAATCGGGTGAATTTGCCAACCATAAGCTAATGCAACATCTGTACTACTTGGCAAGGGATAACCAGTAATGTTTCCAGCCGTGGTACTAGGTGCGGTAGCAATTGTCCCAGAAGTAGCAGCAGGAGCAGTAATTACCCCTGGAAGTATCGGTAAAAAGACAAATTTAGGGGTTTTCTGACAACCATTGATTTCAAATACTGTATCTGGACGGACTTTATACTTAGATGCTATTTGTTTCCAGTTTTGATTACGAGGAACTTCGACAACAATGCCATTGAAAGGGAGAATTTGCAGTTCTGTTCCTGGATTTACGACCCCATTCTTCACGGATGGATTAATCCCAATAATTGTTTCTGGTGCTAAATTATAGCGATTAGCTATAGTTGCTAAAGTTTCACCGCGATTAACTTGATGACGTTGGATACGAGCTAAAGCGGGAACCGGGCAACTTCCTGGACTAGCATTAACGCTTTGTGACTGTGGCAGTATGGATAATAAACCCAAAGTGCTAAATAAGCTCAAAAAACATAGTGAACAATAGGAAAATTTCATGTAAATAAGTCCAGAAATCGCTAATTTTTAGATTTTAGTGGGGAATTGTTGAAGATAGGATAAAGTTTTTCCTCTATCTTTCTACTACCTATTTTGAGTAAATTCATGATGAAATTCCAGAAGTAGATATGATCCCCGAATATGCTGACAAATTTCTAATATTTATATGTCAAATGATCTGTTCACTGAACGTTTGCTTGACTACACTAAAGAGATAAGCTTCCATCTGTCCTTGAGCGCCATTATTCTTAATTATTATGAAGTTATCTTTGAAACAACTGGCTGTTTATCTAGGTTTGGTGGTAATTGGCTCTGGTGGTGGTGTCTTTGCTAGTCGTTATTTTTGGACACACAATCTTTCATTTCAACAGTTAAAAAATGTGGCGGTAACTTTACCTGCTGAATCTGTTGTTCCCCAACCTGTCAATGGCATACTCAATTCTTCTGGAGGTGATAATGTCAATTTTATCGCCACTGCTGTCAGCAAAGTTGGTCCTGCGGTTGTGCGGATTAATGCAATTCGGAAAATATCAAATCCGATGACTGAAGCTTTTAAAAATCCCTTATTTCGGCATTTTTTCAAAGAGGATGAACGACTAATGCCCTCAGAAAAAATTGAGCGCGGGACAGGTTCAGGATTTATTCTGACCGAAGATGGTAAGTTACTAACTAATGCTCATGTAGTAGCAGACACAGATACAGTTCAAGTCACCCTCAAAGATGGGCGAACTTTTGAAGGGAAGGTGGTAGGAGTTGATACGGTAACAGATATAGCCGCAGTCAAAATTTCCGCGAATAAATTGCCGATAGTCAAGTTAGGTAATTCACAAAATTTGATTCCTGGACAATGGGCGATCGCAATTGGCAATCCTTTAGGTTTAGATAATACTGTCACTATTGGCATTATCAGTGCCACAGACAGAACTAGCGCCCAAGTAGGTGTTCCTGATAAGCGCGTGAGTTTTATCCAAACAGATGCAGCAATTAACCCTGGTAATTCTGGAGGACCACTTTTAAATGCTCAAGGACAAGTTATTGGTGTGAATACCGCTATCCGTGCTGATGCTCAAGGACTTGGTTTTGCTATCCCCATTGAAACCGCTTTCCGTGTAGCCAATGAACTATTTACCAAAGGAGAAGTTGCTCACCCATTTTTAGGAATTGAGATGATAGATATTTCCACAACTACAAAACAGCGACTGAAAGAGGAAGATCAACTAAACATTCAGCCAGATGTGGGAATTGTCATTAGAAAAGTTATGGAAAAATCACCAGCGCAGACAGGAGGATTACTTCCTGGTGATGTGATTCAAAAGATTAACGGCAAACAAATAAAAATTTCTGCCCAAGTCCAGAAGATAGTTGAATCAAGTACCGTTGGGGACATTCTCGCAATAGAAGTCAACCGCAATGGTAAAACTCAAATCTTTAAAGTCCGTGCCGGAAATTATCCCCAATAGTAGGGAACAGGGAGTGGGGGGAGTGGGGGGAGTAGGGGGAGTAGGGGGAGTAGGGG
>Ga0208601_1000043_pt1 | contig 32739 bp, 29 predicted proteins | sample LakMenEpi09Nov12_FD_150684 | JGI IMG/M metagenome (GOLD analysis project Ga0208601, IMG submission 150684) | Freshwater microbial communities from Lake Mendota, WI - 09NOV2012 deep hole epilimnion (SPAdes) | ecosystem: Environmental > Aquatic > Freshwater > Lake | place: Lake Mendota, Madison... | reverse complement strand
TGTAGAGGTCTAGATTGCATTGTGCTGTCGAGGGTTTAGTAATTTCTCTCATTTTTCAATACCTATTACTAGACGACTCATATTTATCAATTCACTATTTCGTTATTCTGTCAATGCGTAAGTCCTAAATTATACTCGTGCTAACAATGATAGTGTAGCAAAATTAGCTGCATCTATTCGAGCTAGAAAAGACAAGACACCAGGAAGAATGGAATGGAAACATGGACAAACTCAGGGTGGAGAATTTGCATCTAAATCAGCCCCAAAATCAGCAGCTAGAGATGTAAATTATCATGGTGATCCATTCGCTGCGCCAACATTAGATTCCCAAAGTCTAATAGCAGCATATCAGAAAGGACGACGAGATTTTGCTGGCTACAATTTTAGCCGCTTGATTGTGGTTAATTCTAACTTATCAGCAGCTAATTTTCATGCTGCTCAATTTCATAAATCCAATTTTCAAGGAACTAATCTTCACAATACCGACTTTGGGAGAGCAAGTTTAAAAGAAGCAAATTTCAAAGATGCGGATTTAAGCAAGGCTTATTTTAGTAATTCTGATTTAGAAGCAGCAGACCTCAGCGGTGCAAACCTCAGCCGAGCTTATCTCAGTCAAGCTAATCTGCGGGGAGCTAATTTGTCTGGAGCTAATCTTACTGGTGCTAAAATAACTGATGACCAATTGGCTGTAGCTAAGACCAATTGGCTCACAGTGCGTCCAAATGGGAAACGGGGTTTGTTTTAATTGATAAAACTTAAACTGTCAGTATTCACGTTTTTTATCTCCCGCAGAGTCGTCAACAGAAATTAAGAGTGAATTTAAATTAAATCATTTTGTCAAAAACATACTATTTTTATTAAAACTGTCATTGGTTAACCATCTGACTTTCTATTCTGGCATATCATCTCTAAATGTTCGTTTCTGTCAAAAACCTAGAATTGATTTGTCATCTGTAATGCAATAAATTGACTAAACCGATTTTGTCTAGATCTACATTTTTAGGTTTTCCAGGATTGCGGTTTCTACCTCATATTTTTCATTAACTAATTTTGAAACAGCACTGAAAAGGTATGCAGTTGTGCAAAACCACAAGCTACAAGGTTCATTATCTTCTCAGTCTATTCTCCGATTAGCTATTGCTATTGCTATGCTGGCATCTTTATCTGTGGCTAGTATTAGTGTTTTTATTGTCCTAAAATTTCGGGATATAGATAATCAAAAATTAGCAACTGCTGCGATAGCAATACCAGAGATAAAAACAGTCACAGCCCTAGGTAGAATTGAACCAGAAGGGGAAGTAATTAAATTATCAGCACCTGTATCTGGAGAAGGAAGTCGAGTCGAAAAGATATTAATTCAGGAGGGAGATATGGTCAAAGTAGGACAGGCAATTGCTATTTTAGATAATAGCGATCGCCTGCAAGCAGAATTAACAGAAGCCAAGGCAGAAGTGAGGATAATTCAATCTAAAATAGCTCAAATTCAAGCAGGTGTTAAACAAGGAGAAATTACGGCTCAAAAAGCGATAATTGACAGATTAGCTGTAGAAAGTCAAGGTGATATTGATACTCAAAAAGCAACTCTAGAAAAATTGCAGGCAGAATTACTCAATGCTGAATCTGAAAATAAACGTTATCAAGAATTATATACAGAAGGGGCAATTTCTGCGTCTCAAAGAGATAGTAAAAGCTTGAATGTAGAAACGGCTAAAAAAAGTCTTGAAGCGGCACAATCACAATTAAAAAAACTGAAATTAAGTAGCCAACAACGAAAAAAGGAAGCTTCAGCAACACTAGATCAGATTTCTGAAGTTAGGAAAGTAGATGTAGAAGCTGCAATAGCCGAATTAAATCGGGCAGAAGTATTAGTGAAAAAAGCTACTATTAATCTCCAGAAAGCTTATGTAAAATCTCCTCAAAATGGACAAGTATTTGAAATCCATACCCACCCAGGAGAATTGATTACTAATAATGGCATTGCTGACATTGGTAAAACTAGTCAAATGTATGTAGTTGCTGAAGTTTACGAAAGTGATATTACCAAAATTCTTCAAGGTAAACAGGTGCGGATAGTTGGTGATATTTTTTCTCAAGAATTGCAAGGAAAAGTAGAAAGAATCGGTTTACAGGTAAGCAAGCAAAATCTCACTAATACAGATCCTTCTAGCAATATTGATAACAGAATAGTCAAGGTTCATATCCGACTAAATACAGCTTCCAGTCAGCAAGCAGCTAAATTTACTAATATGCAAGTTAAGGTAATTATTAGTCTTTAGTTAGTTGTCAGTTGTTAGTAGGGGCGAAGCATTTGGAAGATAAATTATCGGTCATTGCCAAAAATAGTTCTCCAAATGCTTCGCCCGTACAGTTGTTAGTTGTCAATTATCATTCCTATGATTAGTATTTTTCAACAATTTCGACGACGAACTCCTTTGGGTTGGTTGCAACTTACTCATGAAAAAAGTCGTTTATTCGTAGCAATATCAGGTATTGCTTTCGCTGATGTTCTTATGTTTATGCAGTCAGGCTTTCAAACTGCTTTATATGACAGCAATACTAGATTACATCGCAGTTTACAAGCTGATATTATTCTCATTAGTCCCCAAGCCCGTAGTTTACAAAGTATGTCTATTTTTTCCCGGAGACGACTTTATCAAGCAATGGATATACCGGGGGTGAAATCGGCTGAAGCTATGTATTGCAATCATATTATTTGGAAGAATCCCCAAACACATTTGGAAACCGGAGTCTTAATTATTGGGATAAATCCAGATCAACCAGCTTTTGATTTACCAGAAATTAATCAACAATTACAGAAGATTAAATTACCAAATACAGTTTTATTTGATCGGGCAGCCAGAGGAGAATATCAACAAGCAATAAAGAAAATTCAAGAAGGTAAAACTGTCACAACTGAAATTAATGGTAGCACAATTACTATTGGTGGTTTATTTAAACTTGGTGCTTCCTTTGCCGCTGACGGTAGTTTAATTACCAGTGCAAATAACTTCTCCCAAATCTTTGCCAGGCAGCCTACAAGTAGTGTGAACATCGGTTTAGTTAAAATCAAACCAGGTTATAAAACTGACCAAGTTGTTGCCCAATTAAAGGCTTATTTGAAAGATGATGTTAAGGTTCTCACCCATCAGGAATTTATTGAACTTGAAAATAACTTTTGGAGGAGCAATTCTCCCATTGGGTTTATTTTTAATCTCGGTGTATCAATGGGATTTGTGGTTGGAGTAATTATTGTTTATCAAGTTCTTTCCACAGATGTTAATGCCCATTTGCGAGAATATGCAACTTTTAAAGCCATCGGATATCGTCATTTTTATTTACTAACTATTATTTTTGAAGAAGCTTTAATTTTAGCAGCTTTGGGATTTTTCCCAGGGTTAGCCGTATCTTTAGGACTTTATCAGCTAACCCGAACAGCGACAAATTTGCCCATGTATATGACCATAATTCGTGGTTTACAAGTGCTATTATTAACTATAATTATGTGTGCTATTTCCGGAGTAATTGCTACTAATAAACTCCAATCTGCTGATCCTGCGGATATGTTTTAATTGCTAGTTTACTTGCTTTCGTATTGGCAGCGCATTATTATACTGAAATTTCCCAAGTTATCTTGTTTTCGGTGGTATTTGTTCTGACTTGACCATTTGGGGCAACACTGGGGGATATTCTCACCAAACAACATGAGAAAAGCGGACTCGGTTATGCTACTATTGGCTCGTCTATAGTTAATATAGCTGTATTATGGTACTTAATTAGACATTTTTTTAAACATTAATTAAGTAAAAATACTGATAACATGAACCGATTCGACAATTATCAAAGAATAGTTAATCTAGCTACAATTTTATCAAGCAAATATAAAAAAATTTTAGTTAGATAAATGAGATAATAGAAAAGTTGATCATCAAGTCATCGAAAATTATTAATAATGCCTAATTCTTCCGAACGGTTTTCAATTACACCTGATGCTTATGCACCTCGATTAAAGCGTCTACGTCAATTTAGTAAGGTATTAGATAATATAATTACCGTTCCGGGAACACAAGTAGGAATTGGTTTAGATCCTATTATTGGATTACTTCCCATAGGAGGTGATGCTTTAGGACTCATACTTTCCTTTTATATTATCATTGAAGCTGCACAATTAGGCGTACCTACAGCCACATTAGGCAGGATGGTAATGAATGTAATTGTTGATTCCTTAGTTGGGGCTATTCCCATGTTAGGAGACTTGTTTGATTTTGCGTGGAAAGCTAATAATTACAATATTATTTTATTGGAAGAATCTTTAAAATCTCCTCAGCAAAATCAAAAAGCAGATAAATCATTTATCCTCATTTTTACTGTGGGTTTATTTCTACTGGCTATTGTCTTAATATCCATCCCCGTGATATTACTAAGAATATTATGGCAAGTCTTCACTGGTAATTAAATTATCCTAGAAAATTATGAAAGATTGGTGGCAAGATAATTTTCCTCAAGGACGGCAATATCTCGTTATTCCTGATGCTCAAGGTTATCCAATTCAAATAGCTTATGGTGAAAAAGGTCGAGGTAAACCGCTAATTCTATTACATGGTTTAGGCAGTTGGAGTTATAATTGGCGACATAGTATTGAACCATTATCTCAACATTTTCGGGTAATTTGTTGTGATTTTAAAGGTTTTGGTTTTTCCGAAAAGCCTGTATCTCGTCGAGAAGAAAATGGACATCAAATTATTGAATTAAAACGCATTATTCAAGCTTTATGTGATGAACCACCCATAATAGTAGCAGAATCTATAGGAGCATTAATTTCTTTAGGATTAGCTGGTAAAAATCCTGATTTAATCGGACGTTTAGTAGTAATTAATGCCCCTATTTTTACAGAAAGCTTACCTCATTGGTCTATGGGTTTACTGGCACAAACACCAATAGAGATTATCCATGCAGTTGATAATTTACGTCTCGCATATTGGTTTGCACCTTTAGTCAGAGAAGTTATGGGAACAGAAAGACGGAAGGTATTGTATGATCCTTCCCTGTTAACAGAGGAAGATATTTACTGGATTACTTACCCATTTATTGAAATTCCGGGGACTTTGGTAAAAGTTGCGGAAGATTTACAAATTGCTGCTCAAGAAATTGAGAATTTGCGAACAAATCAGCCAAGTATGTTGAGTAATATTCAAAAAAATCTCAAAAATATTGAATGTCCAACTTTGATATTATGGGGAGATAAAGATAGTTGGTTTCCTGCTAGTCATGGGGAAAAATTACATCAACATCTTCCCAATTCTCGGTTACAAATTTTGCAAAATTGCTATCATGATGCCTCAACTGGTTCTTCTACTGTTGTGAATGCCGCAATTTTGGAGTTTTTAAAAGATACCAATTTCTTTTAAATAAATCTGATTAGATTTTTATTAGATAATAATTGCATTGTCTGAAAATTAGCAGGATTTTCCTGATCTTTTACCCAATTTATCGGATTGTTGACAATGTATTCACGAATATTATTTAATGCTTCTTCATTGCGGATAATATGTTCATAATAATTACGCTGCCAAATTACATTTCCTTTAGCTTTATTCATCCGATTAATTTGGCGTGTAGAAACTGATTTATAATTTTGAGTTATTGCCGCCAAAGATTGTGGTTTTGTCCCATTAATTTTAATTGTTTCACCCGTATAGACTGTAGGGGCGAAGCATTGGCTTGATAAATTTTGTTGTTTTGAAAAATCTTGATTTGCCAATGCTTCGCCCGCCACCTCAGAAAACAATTGTGAAAAATCTTGATTTGCCAATGCTTCGCCCGCCACCTCAGAAAACAATTGTGAAAAATCTTGATTTGCCAATGCTTCGCCCGCCACCTCAGAAAACGATTGTGAAAAATCTTGATTTGCCAATGCTTCGCCCGCCACCTCAGAAAACAATTGTGAAAAATCTTGATTTGCCAATGCTTCGCCCGCCACCTCAGAACTCTCAATGATAATAATCCCATGTAAATGATTGGGCATGATCACAAATTCATCTAACTCGACATTTTTAAAATGTCGAGGAATAGATAACCAAGAACCCCTTGCTATCTCGCCATTTGTATTTAATTTTATTTCACCATCTACAATTTCACCAAATAAACAATTACGTTGATGGGTGCAAATGGTGACAAAATATGCTCCCTGTTGAGTATAGTCGTATCCTTTTAATCGGATGGAACGACGGTGGTGAATATTGGAATTGTAGGGCATAAATTTAATAGATGGATTTCTTTGTCATTTCTATGGGAAAGGGTGAAGCATTCGCCAATATAGTTTATCTGTTTGTTCCATATTTTTCTTGTGGAAAGGGTGAAGCATTCGCCAATATAGTTTATCTGTTTGTTCCATATTTTTCTTGTGGAAAGGGTGAAGCATTCGCCAATATAGTTTATCTGTTTGTTCCATATTTTTATCGTGGAAAGGGTGAAGCATTTGCCAATATAGTTTATCTGTTTGTTCCATATTTTTCTTGTGGAAAGGGTGAAGCATTCGCCAATATAGTTTATCTGTTTGTTCCATATTTTTCTCGTGGAAAGGGTGAAGCATTCGCCAATATAGTTTATCTGTTTGTTCCATATTTTTCTCGTGCGAATGCTTCACCCCTACACAAAATAAAAAGAGAGTGGGAGGAGGCATACCAAAAGCCTGAAATCTCCCACTCTACATTTACTGCTGTAGCGTTTAGAAATATATACAAATACTGTCAAGTCATTTGGGGGATAATGTAGCAAAAACAGTATCTATATGCGGTTAATATTCCCATTGCAGCAAATGTCAAACCTGATTATTGTGATTATTTTTGACTCCATCAATGGTCAATCAATTATTTGTAAATCATTGTTATTTATGCTTGAAAAATGTTAGCATAAACTCTGGTACTGCATGAAAAAAATCAATATGTAGTAGCCTTTAATAGCCACAATATTGAATTTGTTTATCTTGCATCAATGTAACTTAGGTAATTAAAACTTGGTTGCCAAGTTGGCACTTTCTTAAAAATCTTGTGTTTACAAGTTTCTAGAGGAATCGTGAATCTTGTCTGTCTCTAACAAATTCCGCATTGGTATTGAGGGGATAGATTTTCTCTGGTGGCGAAATTATGAGCAAATTTTTGCTGTCAGATGGAAAATTTGGGGATTTATGACGTTTCGGCGAGGACAATTTTTGACTATTGCGAGTGCGTTGAATAGCTTTTGTGCCTTCTCTTGAGTTTTGCAGTAGGTAGAAAATTACAAAAGAACCACTAGAACAGCAGAAGATAACTGCAATTATCAACCATAAGGGTAGAGGATTACTCGGATCGGAAAATGTGGAAATGGTTGATTGTACAGGGATAAGTGCGGTTTCTTTTTGTTCTTTTTGTGATACATAGCTAATATAACTCAGTTGATGATATGCAAAAATTGCAACTCCTATAGGAATTAGGAACAAACTCAAGAACCAGATTCCAGGGTACTTTCTCACTAGATTTACGAGAATTTTTCTAGGGTCTTTATTTTTTTTAAACTCTTGCTCATTATCCATCACGTTAATCACATCAATCACGCAAATCATTGTTTAGACAAGAGGAAAATATTTATTTTCCCTCTTTACCTAATCCGCTATCTTCTCTCCCTAATCCCCTTAATTAATTGGAGAATGTCTTGAAATTGCTAGTAGAATTAACTGATCTACTAATTTGGCAAAGGGTATATCCGTATTAGCCCAGAGTTGGGGATACATACTTGTAGAGGTAAAACCTGGAAAAGTATTAATTTCGTTGATGAAAATTTCTCCCGTAGCTTCCACATAGAAAAAGTCTACTCTGGATAACCCAGCCGCATCAACAGCCGCAAAAGCTTGTAAAGCCATATCTTGAATTTGTTGTGCTACCACCTCTGGTAAGTTTGCAGGAATGAATAAATCGGCTTTCCCTGGGGTATATTTAGTTTCGTAATCGTAAAAATCACTCTCAAAGGTAATTTCACCAATGACGGAAACTCTGGGGTTGTCGTTACCTAAAACTGCACATTCAACTTCTCTGGCCACAACTCCAGCTTCAACAATAATCCGTCTGTCATGGGTGGCTGCATTATCTAAAGCTGTTTCTAATTCTTGACGCGATCGCACTTTAGCAATTCCTACCGATGAACCTAGATTAGCAGGTTTGACAAAACAGGGATAGCCTAATGCAACTTCAATTTCATCACACAATTTGGGAAATACACAAGCATTTGACCAAACTTGCGCCCTCGTCACAGCTTTATATTTTACTTGAGGTAGTCCCGCTTGGGCAAAGGCCATTTTCATGGCAATTTTATCCATTCCCATTGCTGAACCCAATACCCCAGACCCAACAAAGGGAACTTGGGTTAAAGTCAATAAACCTTGAATTGTACCATCTTCGCCATTGGGACCGTGAAGAATGGGAAACCAAAGCTCAACTTGGGCAGTTTCGGGCGGGAATTGCCATAAATTAGGGGTTATGGAGGGGATTTCTTGGGGAACACCAGATGTTAAAACTTGTTGTGCAACTTCTCCTGCTTGCCAAACACCATCTTTTTGGATATAGAAAGCCAAAATTTCGTATTTATTAGCATTTTCTTCTAAACTGAGGGCTTGAGCGATCGCCCGTGCCGAAATTATTGAAACTTCATGTTCTCCAGAACGTCCACCAAACAGTAAACCCACCCGTAGCTTAGTCATTTTTTTCTATATCTCCACAAATCCACAATTTCCATTATAGGGAAAATGCTGAAAACCCTGACATCTTCTTCTGTTACCTGTTCCCTTCCCAAAATGTTCGATATAGCTTTGAATACATTCTCAATGTTCTCTCTTGCTTTTCTAGTCAAGTCTATGACCAAAATTTCTTAAAATTTCGGCTGAGGAAGCACAATTCTCATAATAGTTTGCGCCCCATAGATACTCTCAATGGAAAACTTTCCTCCATGTAGTTCTACCAATCTTTTAGCAATTAATAATCCTAAACCAGAACCTTGTTGTTCATACATTTTACGTTCAAATTGGACATAAGCCCCAACATTATTAATTTGCTCCTGAGTCATACCACGTCCATAGTCAATTACATACAAATGAAAGGCATGATTATTACTATTTCCGATAATCTTCACTGGTGTATTAGGCGGAGAAAATTTAAAGGCATTCTCAATTATTTCTTCAGTAATTTTAGCTATTTTTGCAGGAGATATTTTCGCCATACCATCTGAGATATCAATAGTTAAATCAGCTTCTCTATCAGCTTTTTTGGCAATTTTTAAAGCTACACTTTCAACTATTGATGTGACAAAAGTTTTAACTCCATTATTTCTCAGTGCTGCTACTTTTTCCGGGTTAGATGCTAATAACTCCAGGTCTGCATACATGATAAAATTCATAGTTAATCTATGTAAGCGTTGACCAGCTTTATGAATATGTTGTAGCATTTCTAATATTTCCGCCTGGTCAAATTCTCCATAGTTTGCCATCAATAATTCTGATATTCCTATAATATGATTGAGAGGAGTATTAATTTCATGGGGTAGTGAATTAGTAATACAACTGCGTAAATTATCCAATTTTTCCTGAGTTTTTTGCTCAAATATTGCTTGTTTATTCAGTCTGGTAGCGATCGCTTGCAATAATTGATTAGAATTAAAAGGCTTTGTTAAATAATCATCAGCACCAAGTTCCATCCCTTTACGTAAATCTGACCACTCTGATTTAGCAGTTAAGAAAATTATAGGAATTGTTGCAGTATCACTATGCTGACGCAGTTGAGTTAATACATCATAGCCATCTAACTCAGGCATCATTAAATCGCAAATTATCAAATCAGGATGTTTATCTTTAGCCAACTCTAAACCCTGTAACCCATTTTCTGCAACTAATGTATCAAAATCTGACAAGTGCAATATCTGCCTAAGATTGTTTCTGATTTGAACTTCATCTTCAATAATTAAAATCGTATTCATATAGTTTTGTATCATAATCAAATGTTAACTATATTACTAAATTAGCATGATTTTTAGCTCTTTCAGTATCCTGAAAATAATGATACTGAAAATAAAAAATCCCAGTTCACCACAAAATTCAATATATTTGTGTTACCCTAGTACAGTTGTCTAAAATCCGCACATCTGGGAATTCGGGTGTTTCTTAAATTGAGAAATGCACCTAGATGGAGGTTTAACCCGAATAGGAGTAACAAAATATGCCAGTAGTTTCCTTGGCTCAAATGATGGAGTCAGGTGTCCACTTTGGTCACCAGACCAGACGTTGGAACCCTAAAATGGCTCCTTATATCTACACCTCACGAAATGGTGTACATATCATTGACTTGGTACAAACAGCCCAGTTGATGGATAACGCGTATAATTATATGCGGACCCAATCCGAGCAAGGTAAAAAATTCCTGTTTGTTGGCACTAAGCGCCAAGCAGCCGGAATTATTGCCCAAGAAGCCCTCCGTTGTGGTTCTCACTACATTAACCAACGCTGGTTGGGTGGAATGCTCACCAACTGGGCAACTATTAAAACCAGAGCCGAGCGTCTCAAAGATTTAGAGCGGAGAGAAGAAACCGGCGCACTGGATTTATTGCCAAAGAAAGAAGCCTCTATGCTGCGTCGGGAAATGACGAAGCTACAAAAATACTTGGGCGGCATTAAAAACATGAGGAAAGTTCCCGATATCGTGGTTATTGTTGACCAGAAGCGGGAATATAACGCAGTTCAAGAATGCGAAAAATTAGGTATTCCCATTGTGTCCATGTTGGATACAAATTGTGATCCAGACGTTGTGGATATTCCTATCCCAGCCAACGACGACGCAATCAGATCCATTAAGCTAATTGTTGGTAAATTAGCAGATGCTATCTACGAAGGCCGTCACGGTCAACTAGAAACAGAAGAAGATTACGATGATTATGCTGACGAAGATTATGAATATGATGAAAGTGATAGCACTGAATCTGAAGGCGAAGCATAAGTAGTCTGGCAAACAAGTAGGGGTTTAGCAGCTCTCATTGGTGTCAACTTAGGCTAGGGATAACTTATTTGTTTGGCTGCAACATTCCCGCCCAGAACTTAAGTTCCGGTCTAAAAACTAAAGTGCGTTTTAACGCACTCTGGTTAACTCAAAATCAATAATTATCCTATTTACGCTAAAATAGTCGGTTTTAACCGACTTTAGCTTTTAGACAGGAATTTATTCCCTGGCTTCAAGGGACTGCGCTTTACCCCTACATCCATACTACAGATTGGGATATTTTTTTTGATTGGAAGTCTCTTAAATGATTTTCAAATGAGTCCTGATCGTCTGATAATCTTGAATAATATTTGTATCTGTCAAGTTAAGAATTGAGGCAATATGGCGGAAATATCTGCGAAACTCGTCCAAGAGCTACGCCAAAAAACCGGTGCTGGCATGATGGACTGCAAAAAGGCACTGAAGGAAAATAATGGCGATGTCGAAGAATCCATAACCTGGCTACGGCAAAAAGGTATTGCTAAAGCTGACAAAGGAAGCGCTCGCATCGCCGCAGAAGGTCTAGTAGACACTTACATTCAGCCCGGTGGTCAGGTAGGTGTACTCATAGAGGTAAACTGCCAAACCGACTTTGTTGCCCGTAACGACGCTTTTAAAGCCTTGGTTAAGAACTTGGCACAACAAGCTGCAACCACTGATAGTGTAGAGTCTTTATTGGCTCAACCCTATCTTGAAAAGTCCAGCGTCACTGTTGATGAATTCATCAAAGAAACCATTGCTACTCTTGGTGAAAATATTCAAGTTCGGCGCTTTGTGAATTTCTCTCTCACCACTGATACACCAGGAATAGCAGATAGCTATATTCATACTGGTGGTCGTGTTGGTGTATTATTGGAGCTAAATTCTCAAACCGATGCAGCCGCTACTAATGAAGAGTTCCAAAACTTGGCACGAAACGCTGCAATGCAAGTTGCTGCTTGTCCTAACGTTGAATACGTTAGCGTAGACCAAATCCCTGCCGAAATTGTCACCAAAGAAAAAGACATCGAAATGGGTAAGGACGACTTAGGCAATAAACCAGAGAACATCAAAGAAAAGATTGTTCAAGGTAGAATTGATAAGCGCCTCAAAGAAATGACTTTACTAGATCAACCTTATATCCGTGATCAAAGTATTTCGGTAGAAGAATTGGTGAAACAAGTAAAATCCAAAGTTGGCGAAGAAATTCAAGTTAGTCGCTTTGTGCGTTATGTACTCGGTGAAGGCATTGAAAAGAACGAAATGAGCTTTGCTGACGAAGTTGCTGCCCAAATTGGCGCTAAGTAATTTTGTTTTTAGTCAGTGGTCAGTTGTCAGTGGTCAGTTGTTAAGAATATATACTTAATAATTGGTTGTTGATTATGGACTTTTATTTTTGACTAATAACTATTCCCATTTACAGGCCAGCGCGTTCTGCGTGGCCTGTATTTTATTTAAATGATGATTATTTATTCAAAATCCATATATTTGTACTACATAAAGCAACTAACAACCAACAACTGACAACTAACAACTGTACGGGCGAAGCATTTGGAGAACTATTTTTGGCAATGACCGATAATTTATCTTCCAAATGCTTCGCCCCTACTGACAACTGACAACTGACAACCGACAACTAATTAGCTTAAAGTTATGACAAGAGCAATTGAACGGATAGAAAAAGACATTACTGAATTAAAAGAGGCGATTAGGGCGATCGCTCACGAACTCAATTTAGCCTATACTAAATATATAAATACCTTGGGATCAGCCTTACAAAAACAATTGATTTTGGCTAGTTATTACCTGTGTACCCAAGGATATCCTGATGAATTTCTGAACTTATCACTAAATCAACGGCAAAAATTACAACAAAGCCTTCGTAAATTAAGTCAACAAGCCGCTAAAGAATTAATTAGTTATATTCAACCTCCAGAAGTTACCCAAACAGAAGCAGTTGTAGAAATTGAGGAGGAAGAAGAAAACGAAGAAAACGAAGAAAACGAACAACAACCTCAAGCATTAGATCCTTCTAACCCCATAGAACTAGTTGAATGGCAACAAAATTTAGAAGAAGAGATTCAAGAAACTTTAAAAAAAGTCTCCCAATCAGCTAATATCTTCATCCAAAAAACAGGGGTTTTACCCAAAAAACTACCAGAACCGATTTTAGTCGCTGCCACCGCTGCTGCTGCTTCTTCAGAAGCTTCTAGTAATATGATACCCAGCCCTCCCAATTTATTAAACTTAGTCATAGAAATTCGTAATGAGGAAGATTCCGAAGATTCTAGCCTCACTCAGATTATGGCTATTCACTTACGACTAGGAGAAATAGAATTTGCTGAAGCAACACTATTGTCAGAACGCAAGGCAATTCGTAATATTTTAATGCAATTGAATAAACTCGGACGAGAATATCAAAAAAGACAACGAGAACTGAAAATTGCTGAAGCTGAAGCCGCTTGGCGTGCTAGTTGGTTTGAGGATTAGTACCGCAGGGCGGAATGAAAAATGCAAAATTAAAAATTAGAACCTGTATAGGTTATTGAAAATATATATCTATTAAAACTACATACTCCCTTGACAACTAACAACTGACAACTGTACGGGCGAAGCATTTGGAGAACTATTTTTGGCAATGACCGATAATTTATCTTCCAAATGCTTCGCCCCTACTGACAACTAACAACTGACCACTGACAATTAACCAATGACTAATGAAATGCCCGATTGGATAAGATTACATAAAGCTTTAGCATTTGAGGCAGAAAAAGGCTTTATAGATTTAGTAGGTAAGCAATATCGCTTTAGTGAATTTTTTTGTTTGACTTTTGGTAATTTCCCAACTGCTTTACCACCAAAAGAAAGACTCCGCTGGCATCAAGTAGGAATGCAATTTGCCAATTATCCAAATTTAACATTACCAGAAAGACAACATTTAGTAGCAGAAGTTAGAAGATATCTAAATCAACTTCAACAAGAACTAGAAACAGAAGAACCTCAAATAAATTACGAATCTAAAAATCAACATCCCACAACTCCAATTGTTGCCGAAGTTAGTAAAAGACTAGCACCAACACTGGATAAACAACTGAGAGATTTACCAGAAATTGGCATCAGAAAATCCGAGAATTTAGGGCGATTAAATTTATATACAGTCCGTGATTTACTATTTTATTATCCTCGTGATCATATTGATTATGCCCGTCAAGTAAATATTAGTGAGTTGGCAGGAGGAGAAACAGTAACTATCATAGCGACGGTAAAACGGTTTAATTTTTTCACCAGTCCTAAAAATAAGAAATTATCAATTTTAGAATTAATCCTCAAAGATAATACTGGACAAATTAAAGTTACCCGTTTTTATGCAGGTGCGCGTTTTAGTAGTCGTGGTTGGCAAGAAAGTTTAAAACGCCTATATCCTGTAGGTAGTATGTTAGCAGCTTGTGGATTAGTAAAAGGTGGTAAATATGGTTTAACTTTGGATAACCCAGAATTGGAAGTTTTAGCAAATCCAGGAGATACCATTGATTCTCTCACTATTGGGCGAGTTGTTCCCATTTACGCCCTGACTGAAGGAGTAATGGCTAATACAGTCAGACAGGCAATGATGATCGCTTTAACAGCAGCAGTGAATTTAAAAGATCCTTTACCTAAAGGTTTACGAGAAAAATATGCTTTGATGGAATTGAAAGATGCAATTCCTAATATTCATTTTCCTAAGGATAGTGACTCCTTAAAAATTGCTCGTCGTCGGTTAGTATTTGATGAATTTTTCTACTTGCAACTAGGCTTATTGCAACGGCAAAAAAAAGCGCGAGAAATTCAAACTAGTGCCATACTTGCACCCACAGGTAAATTATTAGAAGAATTTAACGAAATTCTCCCTTTTCAACTGACCGGCGCACAACAACGAGTTGTTAATGAAATTCTCACCGATTTACAAAAACCTGTAGCCATGAATCGCTTAGTTCAGGGTGATGTTGGTTCAGGGAAAACTGTGGTTGCTGTTATTGCTATTTTGGCAGCAATTCAATCAGGTTATCAAGCGGCGTTAATGGCTCCCACGGAAGTATTAGCAGAACAGCATTATCGTAAGTTAGTTAGTTGGTTTAACTTGTTACATTTGCCTGTGGAATTATTAACAGGTTCGACAAAAATAGCCAAAAGAAGAGAAATTCATTCTCAGTTAGAAACAGGTGAGTTACCTTTATTAGTCGGGACTCATGCCTTAATTCAAGATAAAGTTAATTTTCAACGTTTGGGCTTAGTTGTCATAGATGAACAGCATCGTTTTGGGGTACAACAACGGGCAAAGTTACAGCAAAAAGGCGAACAACCTCATGTTTTAACCATGACAGCTACGCCCATTCCTCGGACTTTGGCATTAACTGTACATGGGGATTTAGATGTTAGCCAAATTGATGAATTACCACCGGGAAGACAACAAATTAAAACCACAATGTTAAGTGGTCAACAACGTCCCCAGGCTTACGATTTAATCCGTCGAGAAGTTGCCCAAGGTAGACAAGTTTATATAGTTTTGCCTTTGGTAGAAGAATCGGAAAAATTAGATTTACGTTCGGCTGTAGATGAACATCAAAAGTTACAAGAAAGTGTTTTTCCTGATTTTCAAATTGGGTTATTGCATGGACGCATGACTTCAGCCGAAAAAGAAGCAGCAATTCACAAATTCCGCGATAATGAAACTCAAATTATCGTTTCTACCACTGTGATTGAGGTGGGAGTGGATGTTCCTAATGCCACTGTGATGCTGATTGAACACGCGGAAAGATTTGGTTTATCACAATTGCACCAATTACGGGGTCGTGTAGGACGTGGTGCAGCTCAATCTTATTGTTTATTAATGAGTAGTTCTAGAAGTCCTGATGCTCAACAACGCTTGAAGGTGTTGGAACAGTCCCAAGATGGTTTTTTTATCTCGGAAATGGATATGCGGTTTCGCGGTCCTGGGGAAGTGATGGGAACTCGCCAATCAGGTGTAGCGGATTTTACTTTGGCTAGTTTGGTGGAAGATGAGGACATTTTGCTGTTAGCACGACAAGCAGCGGAAAAGGTGATTGAGATGGATGCAAGTTTAGCGCGTTGGCCATTAATGCAGGATGAGTTGAAGTATAGGTATGAGCGGTTAATGGGTGGCGCGATTTTGACGTAAAATCTTAGTTATCAATGTTGGCACTCCCCCCCAATTATTGAGGGGAATACAAATAGCAGGTGGTAGATCCGTAAACGCACATATCCCTGTTGTAAATTGTTCGCACTTAGGGGTTGCCACAATACTTTGATAATTGCTGCCATTTGTTGTGATCATCATTGCCTGAATCAATGCCTTAGCTTTCAGCATTATTTCTTGAAACTCCATTTGGGGATCAGAAAGTGCCACAATACCACCGCCAACACCAATCGAAGTTTGTTCTGGGGTCAGGACAGCGGTACGAATAACAATATTTAAATCGGCTGAACCATTCAAACCCAAAAAGCCGATTGCCCCTGAGTATACGCCCCGCGCTTCTTGCTCTAATCGATCAATAATTTCCAGGGTTCTAATCTTAGGTGCGCCAGTCATAGAACCCCCAGGAAAGGCGTTCCGAATGCAGTCTATGGCACTCATATTAGCTCGTAATTGACCGCGAATTGTCGTCACTAATTGATGTACTGTTGCGTAGGTTTCTACATCCATTAATTTGGGTACATGAACCGTTCCCACTGCACAAACCCGTCCCAAATCATTTCTAAGTAAATCCACAATCATCAGATTTTCCGCTCGATCTTTTTCACTGTTCCGCAATTGTTCACAGAGAATAAAATCTTCTGCGGGTGTTTTCCCTCGTGGTAATGTTCCCTTGATAGGTTTTGTTTCTGCCCAACCTTGGCGATCAATTTGCAGAAATCGTTCTGGAGATGAACAGGCAATTCCCACATCACCAAAGCGCAAAAATGCAGCATAAGGAGCAGGATTGATGCGGCGTAATGAACGATAGAAATCTAGCGGATCAGGTGTTGTATCTGTGTAAATCTGGTTTGTTAAACAAACTTGATAAGTTTCTCCTTCGTGAATTTCTTGTAAGCATTTTTCAATATCATCAAGATAAGTCTTTTCAGACCTGCTCAATCTAAAAATAACAGGTGTTTTTTTGTTTTGAGGAACAATAGGCGACAGAGGAGGAAGATTGTCAATTTGGTTTTTGATCGCTTCAAACCAATCTTCGGCGGAGGCTGTTTTTCCTTTCTGAATTAGACAAAGCAGATAGATAGTTTGCTCTTGGTGATCAACTGCAATCATTCTATCTGCTAACATAAACATGGCATCAGGTAAGGCAGATGTGTGATTGAATTTTCCTCCAGATTCTGCCTTTAATTCATAGCCAAAATAACCCACAAATCCACAATTGAAATCAAAAGGTAAATCATCAGATGAACAATTTCGCCGTTCAATTTCCCGCTGGAGATAATCAAAAATTCCCTCTGTTTTGAAACTGACAGTATCGGACTGTGTAATTGTCAGTTCCTGCCCTTGCGTCCGATAATGAATTAGGAGACTGTTTTCACCACTGTTATCTCCCATGAAAGAAAAGCGAGAAAGACCAGGTTCAACCCGACTGCTATCTAACCAAAATGCACTGGCTGATTTGCCAAATAAATGCACAAACATCTGTTCTGTATCGGGACACAAATTCAATTTGCGGGTACAAAGTTCAAATTCCTGTTGCTGTTTTTTCTTAGTAGAATTTGTGGGTAAAGTTCCATTCCCGTTATTTCCTGTCCAATAGTGTTTTTTCGGGCTTTTGCCTTGCTCTTGGGCAAATTTTCGAGTAATTTCTTGAAAATTCTCAAACAAAGTATGTCCATACTCAGTACAGATTGACTCTGGATGAAACTGCACACCCCACATTGGTAAAGAGCGATGACGCATTCCCATAATCAGATTGTCACCCGTCCACGCAACTTTTTCTAAACAGTCGGGTAGGTTATCTGCAACCAGCAAAGAATGATAGCGCACCACAGAAAAAGGAGAAGGTATTCCTGCAAACAAATCAGTAGCAGTATGATAAACCTCACTGAGCCGACCATGCTGAACTTCAGGTGCGTGAATAACTTTTCCTCCATAGCTAAATCCTAGTCCCTGATGTCCCAGGCAAACGCCTAGAAGTGGTACTTGGGCATTTTCAATCATTTGACGACAGATCCCAAAATCTTTTGATTTCTCTGGACGGCCTGGACCTGGTGAAATTACGATGTTATCAAATTCCCACTGTTTCAGTTCATCCCATATAACTTGATCATTATAAATTACAGTTGGATACTCTCCATTAACTTCTGCAATCAATTGGTAAAGGTTAAAAGTATAAGAGTCGTAGTTATCAATAATCAGGGTTTTCATGTTTAAATCTTCCTAATTAACTCGTCGAAAGGGCTAAAGTCCAACTACATATAAAAGTTTGATAGGTTTCCAGCAATTTTTATCCATAAACTCTATCTTTTAAGATTTCAACATAATTTTGCAGCATTGATTGAATATCTTTGTAACTAAAATATGTCTCCGAAAAGTGCTGTATAATGGTTTGCCAATTAAGTAGGTTGGCGTTAAAAATTGTCATTATGGCAAGGCCAGAGACAAGAGTGAAGAAGTTTTGAGAGATTTTACTTTTCTTCACACATTTTGGTTATTTTACGGCCACCTATTTAGTTAAAAAGGATACTAAATAAAGTTTTAAATAGTTGATAGAATATAGTATCAGTTTTCACAATATTTATATTCTTTTCGATTCATTGAAGCTACGCTAGGTGTAGCTAATCTTAATAATATCAAGCTTATTAGTATTGTGGATATTCTTTGTTTTTACCGAATAAAAACCCAACTTCGATTTCAGTTGTTCCTATTAAGTGACGTAAATCACATATATATATGATTTAGATCCTCCCATAGAAATCGCCATGTTGGTATAATTAATAGTAACTGAACTCTAGCCGAGTCATTAATAGGGAACACACTAACTGCCGACAGTCTACAACCAGTCTGTCGCTTTTTTTGCTATTAGTAACGTAAAAACTGATGATAATCATAACATATCCCCACAACTGGTTAATAACCTGATGGATATTGCCATAGCCACTACCAATTGTGGGGAATTAAAGACCTTTAAGACATCGCTTGAATGATGTAATCAAAGTAAGGTGCGGTTTCCCCAGCGTCTTCTGCATTCAATAAATCCAAAGACGCTTGTTTGAGGGAGGTGATAGCTTCTACCATTCCAGGAACAGGAACACCTAGAGAGTTGTACATTTCTCGCACACCAACCAAACCAATTTTTTCAATGGGTTCTTTGTCACCAGCAAGTACACCGTAGGTAATTAGGCGTAAATACCAGCCAAAGTCCCGAATACACAAAGCCCGTTGTTTTTCGCCGTAAGCATTACCACCAGGGGAGATAAAGTCAGGGCGTTTTTGCCAAAGTTTTTTGGTAGCTTCTTGAACGATCTTTTTCTCGTTTTCTGAAAGGGTAGCAGCGATTCTTGTCCGCTTTACACCTGTTTCCAAAAATGCTTTGATGTTTTTGAGTTCGCCACTGCTGGGGTAACGCAGTTCGTCGTCAGCTTGGAGAATAACTTGGCTAATTACAGTCATGATTATCTAAATGAACTGAAATATTTATATCTGCTAGTTTACCGACTTAGAGGGACATTCGTGAAGTGTATGGGAAGATAGGGATAAATGAATTTACATTTGACATTGGGGAACTTCCGCTTCCCTGTGAAAAAGTTCCCTCTTCCCTTATAACTGACTAATGACTAATACAATGTGGCGACAAGATGAAATTATCGAACTGGAAATTACTGATTTAAGCGACACTGGTGATGGTGTGGGACGCTTTGAGCAACGGGTGGTGTTTGTTCCTGATACAGTACCAGGAGATATCCTACTTGTCAAATTATTCAATGTTAAGCCAAAATATGCTCATGGACAGGTGCAGGAATTATTGCAAGCTTCGCCTCAACGGGTGCGTCCAAGTTGTATTGTCGCTGATAAATGTGGTGGTTGTCAATGGCAACATATTAAATATGATTACCAGTTATCAGCCAAACGCAATCAAGTAACCCAAGCTTTAGAAAGAATTGGCGGTTTTGTGAATCCACCAATAGATCCAGTTTTAGTGGCTGCTGCATCCTTTGGTTATCGCAACAAAGTTACTTATCCTATTGGTATGTCCGCTACAGGTCATGTCCAAGCTGGATATTATCAAAAAGGTAGCCATAAATTAATTAACTTGAATCAATGTCCCGTTCAAGACCAGCAGTTAAATCCTTTATTAGCTGAAATCAAATTAGATATTCAAAAGCAGGGTTGGCCAATTTATGACGAAACCCGACACAAAGGCTTAATTCGCCATTTGGGTTTACGCATTGGCCGCCGCACAGGAGAAATGCTGCTAACTTTGGTCGTCAAAGATTGGAATTTACCAGGAATCGAAACCCAGGCACAGCAATGGTTACAGCGTTATCCTCAATTGGTCTGCGTGTCACTCAACCGCAATAGCGATCGCACAAATGCTATATTTGGATCAGAAACCCGTTGTCTAGCTGGAATTCCTTACCTAAGAGAGAAATTCGCCGGACTGGATTTTCAAATCGGACCAGATACCTTTTTCCAAGTGTACACAGAAACAGCCGAAGCACTTTTAGAGGTGATTCAGTCAGAACTAAATTTACAAGGTCATGAAGTCCTAGTAGATGCCTATTGTGGTATAGGAACTTTAACTTTGCCCCTGGCCAAACAAGCACGGCACGTCACCGGGTTAGAATTGCAATCAACAGCAGTAGAACAGGCAATTGTTAATGCCCAACAGAATGGAATTAATAATGTGACTTTCCAAGTCGGCCCAGTGGAAAAAATTCTCCATAATTTGGAAATTGTACCAGATGTGGTCTTACTTGATCCGCCCCGGAAAGGATGTGAAGCTAACGTTATCAAAACATTAAGAAACCTGAAACCATCTCGCATTGTTTACGTCAGTTGTAAAGTAGCTACTCTTGCCCGTGACCTAAAATTGCTTTGTGAAGATGGGCTATATAAACTCACAAGGGTGCAACCTGCGGACTTTTTTCCGCAAACGGCTCATGTAGAAGCAGCCGCTTTTCTGGTGTTATCGGACAATGATCAGGATAGTTAATTCTTCACAAAAATAAAAATCAGAAATTTGTAGTCTAGTGGATACTCATAATGCTAGAATGAAATTACATAAAAATAGAAACTCATTTTGTTTTAAAGAAATCGAAGCTGCATAGACTCTTAATAAAGGTGAATAAAATTGTGTTAATTACAAAATGAGCAGTTAACGAGAATATCTTTCTCCTCTTGTTCAAAAATAGCAGTTTTTACTCATCTGCTAAATGAACAGATTAACTTAAGCAAATTGTAAATAAGCAATATGAATTCTCCCACTGAATTGTTATGCTCTAGCATTTTTATAAATTTAGTTTTACAGACGCAAGTTTGAAGGCAGCATGACTACCTAATTTTGATCAGAATGCCCAAAAAAGCAAACTGATGTCTAGCTAAATATAAAGCTACGGGGTTTCTCTTGTGATTACCATTTCTCTTCGTCCAGTTGGGCGTTATTGGGGGACAATTAGTTTTGCCTCCACCCTTTATCTTTGTCCAATCCTAGATTTACTCTTGACTGATATTCCGGCAAAATTACAATCTGAACTGCGACTAGGACTCCAAGAAGCCCTAGTAAATGCCGCTAAACATGGGAATAATCTTGATCCCGGCAAATTCGTCGTCGTTCGGTTCTCATTAATAGATAATCAGTATTGGTGGATTATCTCAGATCAGGGTAGCGGCTTCACTCCCTCCCTCGAAGGTGATAGTGATCCCGATGACTATTTACCACCAGACGAAGCGGAAAGTGGACGGGGTATGTCTTTACTGCATCAGATTTTTGATCAAGTAGAATGGAATCGCAAAGGTACAGAACTCACGCTTTGTAAGCAATTAGAAAGCCGTCGTTTATTATCTTTGCGACGGTGAGAGGTGACTCGAAAAAGTTCTTTTTTTTACTTTGCGCGTCTGCGGTTTTAAAGTAATTTATCTAACCACAGAGGCACAGAGGACACAGAGAAAAAATTTTTTTACTCGGCTACAGGTGAGAGTTATTCCTTTATAGTCTCACGATTGTGTCCGTGAGTTGGGCAGGGAGGGGCGGAAATTGATTTATCTAGCCAGCCTACAGCCTGTTCTAGCCTTACTTTTGCCTCTTGGGGTTCATTTTTGACCAAAAATACCATTGCGGCGGCTGCCTGTTCACTAGCGCGGGAATTGCGGTTAGATTTGAGACGATGCCAATCATCAGGAGAGATACTTAGCCTTTCCATGAGGGCTTGTGCTAGTTCTAGAGTGCTAATTTCATTTAGTTGGCTAGTTTGTGACATAAGACTAAGTGCTGAGTTAAGAGTAAAAGTTATGATTTAATCATCATAGCCAATGACTAATCACCAATGACTAATTTAGACGAAAATCCCCAGCCAGATTTTGCACAGGAATTAGAGGAGGTAGAAACTTCACTGCGATTCTTGAAAGATAGATATACCCAAGTGCAAAATGATCAACAACAACAGGCACAATGGCAACAGGAATTAAAAAATTTAAAGCAAAATAGAAAGCAGACTCCAGAAATTAAGAACGAACTAAGCCGCCTGCAAAAACAGTTAGAAACCTTAGAAATCAACTTAGAAAGCCAGTTGTTTTCTTGGAATAGCCTGAAAAGACCTTTTTGGCAAGCTGTCCGTTTTGGAGGTTTAGGGGTTATTATAGGTTGGTTATTAAAATCTTGGGTGGGGTGATTTAAAATATCCCCGACTTCTAAGATCCCCGACTTCTTCAAGAAGTCGGGGATCTGATCCTTTAAAAAATACAAATTTTAGAAAATGCTAAATCGTCGTATTGCTGAAATATTAAGAAGTGGTAAACCCGAAGAAACTTTGGTAGTTCAAGGTTGGGTAAGAACAAAACGCGAATTAAAAGGATTTGCGTTTCTGGAAGTTAATGATGGTTCATCTTTAGGTAATCTGCAAATTGTCATTAATCAAGATTTACCAGACTATCAAGGAATATTAAAACAAATCAATACAGGTGCTTCTATAGAAGTATCAGGAGTCCTAGTAGCTTCCCAAGGAAAAGGACAAAGAATAGAATTAAAAGCAGATACAGTGAAAGTATACGGAGACGCTGATCCTGATACCTATCCTCTGCAAAAGAAACGTCATTCCTTTGAGTTTCTACGAACCATTGCCCATTTGCGTCCTCGAACTAACTCCTTTGGTGCAGTATTTCGGGTGAGAAATGCTTGCGCGACAGCTATTCACCAATTTTTTCAACAACGAGGCTTTTTATGGGTGCATACTCCCATTATTACCGCTAGTGATTGTGAAGGTGCAGGTGAATTATTTAGTGTTACCAATTTCAATTTAAAGAATGTTCCAAAAACAGAAAATCAAGAAATTGATTATAGCCAAGACTTCTTTAGTAAACCTGCATATTTAACAGTAAGTGGCCAATTAGAAGCCGAAATTATGGCTATGGCTTTTACTAATGTCTATACCTTTGGTCCCACATTCCGGGCGGAAAATTCTAATACTTCGCGTCACTTAGCCGAATTTTGGATGGTTGAACCAGAAATGGCTTTTTGTGATTTAGAAGGTGATATGGATTTGGCTGAGGAGTTTCTCAAACACATTTTTAAATATGTGATGGAAACCTGTCCCGAAGACATGGAATTTTTCAATGAACGGATTGATAATACTGTTTTAGAAACTGCAAATAACATTATTAACAATCAATTTGAAAGATTGACTTATACAGAAGCAGTCAAACTTTTAGAAAAAGCTGATGTTAAGTTTGATTATCCTGTGAGTTGGGGTGCAGATTTACAATCAGAACATGAACGCTATTTAGCCGAACAACTGTTTAAAAAGCCTGTCATTGTGACAGATTATCCCGCACAAATCAAGGCTTTTTATATGCGGTTAAGTGACGATGAAAAAACCGTCCGCGCTATGGATATTCTCGCACCGAAAATAGGGGAAATTATTGGTGGTTCACAACGGGAAGAAAGACTTGATGTTTTAGAAAAACGGGTTTTAGCACAAGGTATGAACCCGGAAGATTTGTGGTGGTATTTAGATTTGCGTCGTTATGGTACTGTTCCCCATGCTGGTTTTGGTTTGGGGTTTGAAAGATTGGTGCAATTTATGACAGGTATGGGGAATATTAGGGATGTGATTCCGTTCCCGCGCACACCAGAAAACGCGGAGTTTTAATGACTTTAGAGACGTTGTAAATAACGTCTCTTTCAAAAATATTATCTTTCTAATTGCTAACTTTTTGATTTAACCAGGTTACCAAATCAGCAACATCTGAAAAATCAAATAAGGCTTCTCCTAAATCTTCTAAATCGCCAGCAGATAAATTTCTAACCTTGGTCATTAATGAATCATAGATATCACCAAAACGTTTTTTAAGCTGACGACAAATAATTTTCAATGCCTCTTTTTGCACGATATCTTGATAAATGACAGACTCTTTCATAATATCCTCCCGGAGAAATTGACGAACCAAATCTTTTTCAAATCGTAAACGTGCGAAAACTTCTACACAACTAGGGATATAAAGTCAAAAATATTTTTATACTGCACCTTGACGATCCATTTTAAAACCATATACATAGATATCAGCAAATTTATAGCGTTGATCTTTCTCGCGCAATTGAATAATCCCGATTTCAGTTAAAAAAGAAGCAAAATTTTCAAACTCTTCAAAATCTGCTATGTCCTGTGCTGATTCTTTCCATATACTATGTAATTCGTCTTTAGGTAAAAGGGCTGATTTCCGCTTGAGAGAGTCAAAAAATTTAGTCAAATGAGGATATTCCTCTTTTATTTCATCACATCTTTTTTCAGATGCTTTTTTCAATCCAACTTCTAAAGATTTACTGCGTAATAAACGATCTGTTGGTGTTTGAATAGATGATTTTCCTTGATAGCTTAATTCTTGTTCCTTTGCACCTGTTAATAAGATACTTAAACTACGAGGAAAAGTAGTACCACTATAATCAGTTAATCTTTCATACACCCATCGAGATACATATCCAGCTTTGTCTCCTTGTCTACGACGACTTCCCCAAAGTAATTCTAAAGCTTTATCAATTGCATCTTCACTAGCTTGATCAATACCTTCTACAGCAATAGGAGAAAACCTATCTACCAAATTCTTAAAATCTAGAGATTGTATTGATTGACGCAAAGCTAATCTTAAAAAATCAACTCTAGTCCATTGTAAAATCAGATCACGTCCAGTAAAATGACTTTTATTGTCAAAAATTAAACGATTCCATATATCTTCTCTCAAGAAAATCTTAAATCTAATTTCTGTTAGGCGATTTGCATCACAAGATTGAACTAATTGAAATAATCCAGATAATGCTGATTGTCTTACTTCTCCTGCTTCAGGAAAATCTTCATCTAAATCATCATAAAGAAACCAGATTTTCTGAGATTTATTTTTGGCTTCTTCATGAATAATAATGTTAATGGCATCATTAACTATTTCACTTAGTATAGAATTAGTAGATAATTCTAACAAAACTTGATTGTACTCAGATTGCCATTTTCCTTGAGGTAAATTATTGATAATATTTTTCAGTTCACTAAATTTCTCACCTTTCCTATTTTTAGGAAAATTACATAAATTTTCCTGATGACATCTAAGGAGTAAATAAGCTCTCCAGAAAGCCTCCCATGTGCCACCCTGTTGCTGTAAATTTTCATGAATAAATTGGAATTGTCCACGAGTCGGACGACTTTCCTGATATCTACCATGTGCAGACAAAAATACAGTATTATCTAATCTACCACGAGCTAGTTTTTGAGCATCACTTTTATATTTGAGAAAAAGCCAATATAGAGCAGTTTTACCTGTTCCTTTTCTACCTCTAATTAAACAAGTTGCATGATCTAAAAATTTCTCAAAATCATTGGTACGCTGGAATAGGAGGGTGAAATCCCGTTTTTTATCTGTCTCCGCAGCATTTACTTCAGGAAATTCTAAGCTTTCAATAATTTTCCAGCGTGTTTTTGAATTGGTTAAAATATTTATCCTTTCAATTTCGTCAGTTTCTTCATCAATCAAATTGACAATTTTATTATAGTAATCTAGTAAGGCTCTTACAGGGTAATTATCAGCTAAAGCAATGGGTTGAAGATAGGGAATTACTAAAGGTTCTGGTATTTCTAATTGATCATTATCATCTATTTCAGATTCTTCCTCTGTGGCTATTTTTATTTGATCTACAAAAGATTTATAAATTTCGTTTACCTTATCAAGTTTGCTAACATCAGGAACAGGAGAAAAAACAAAATTAATTGATAGATTTTTTAGGGTGTTTAGTGAGCGCAATAGTAATTCTATTCCTTGTTTATTTTGTTCATTAGGAAAAAGAAAAATAATTGCTTCATCAGCAGCTTGAATTAATGATAAAGCTCCCCATTGATTAATTCCCGTTCTCGAATCAATTAAAATAACATCAGGTTTTAATTGTTCGTCAATTTCCCGCTTGAACACAGACCAAAGATTTTGATCTCCATCAATAACAGTATTAGCATGAAGATCATCAACCTTAGAAATATAATCAAGACTAAGACAACCAGCAGGAACAACAAATAATCTTCCTTTAGCGTTTGGTATTCTCACTTCACCAAATATTTCAGTAATGGAAATAGTCGGTTTTATTCCTTCTGGTAAATAGGAACGTTCATAAAAATAATCAACAATTCCATATTTTGGTTGTGGTTGCAGGTTAAAAGCCGTACTTAAACCAGGTGCTTCTAAATCTAAATCTACAGCTACAACTTTACGTCCCCGCATTGCTAAAATCCAAGCAACATGAGTTAATGCAGTGGTGCGTCCTACTCCTCCTTTAAAGGAATAAAATGTCACTGTTCTGGGTAAACTGAGTTCGCGCTGAGGTGCTGTTGGTTGGTTTTGTGGGTTTGCTGCTTGGATAGCTAAATCTTGCCAAGTATGTATTGATGCTGGATCAAAAATCTGTGGTGGTGAAATATTAAGTGATTCAGCTTCTTGAAGTGTATATAGAGAGAGAAACCCAGGAGATAAGTGAGGAACTTGTAATTTAAGTAAATTATGAATTTGTTCTTTACGTTGAGGAATAGATGAATTTATAAAAGCATTACTCACAATAGTCAAATTCAATAAACCTGATGTAGAAATATTTATATCAACCCACTCTTGTGAGTTCTGTACATACTGATCTTTAATCTGCTGTTTTAGCAAAATCTGCCAATTTTCTTGCATTTTTTACCTCTTTAAAGTTGAGTAGCTTGCCTGAGTAACCAACTTTTTATACTTTGGTAAGCGTGTAACCAGCGTTTATAATTTAACTCATCAGGCTCAATGCCAGAATAACGCATATCTATAAAATGTTGACCCATTGGATTCTCAACTTGATCAAGCCATTTTCTTACTTCTGAAAAATTATCAATTTTGGATTTAAGTTTATTGTGTTGTTTCAGAAGTTCTGCATAACTATGTGTCCTCAAATTTTGACTTGTAACGCCAGGTAAAGTATTACAAATGATTGCTTTTAATAAACACTCAATAGTTACACCACCAAAGTGCATAGCTCCAATTTTCCTTATAGGGTTTAGTGTTTCCGTATCAGTATGGCGCTCCATAAAAGCTGCCTGGTAATCTTCCATACTTATTAAACTTAAAGTTCAAGCTTGATTCAGTATATTATTAAATCAGGATTTTTATACAAATTATTAACTCTTCTCTTCGTGCCTTCGTGGTTTAAAAAAAACAGCCACCTCCCAAAGGAAGCAGCCGTTTTCAAATTCAAACTATTAGACGTACAGAGAATTAGTAGTCGTAATCTCCGCCACCCATACCACCACCAGCAGGAGCGCCGTCTTTCGCTTCAGGCTTGTCAACAATGATACATTCTGTTGTCAACACCATACCAGCGATAGAAGCAGCGTTTTGCAGAGCAGAACGAGTTACCTTAGCGGGATCAACAATTCCAGCTTCCAACATATCAACGAATTCGTTGGTAGAAGCATTGAAGCCAATGTTGAAATCTTTTTCTTTCACTCTTTCAGCAATTACAGCGCCGTTTTGACCAGCGTTTTCGGCAATTCTCTTCAGAGGAGCAGGTAAAGCCCGAACGACGATTAAAGCACCAGTCAACTCTTCATCTTTGAGGTTGTTGTGCGCCCAAACTTCCAATTGAGGAGCGAGGTGAGCCAAGGTTGTACCACCACCGGGAACAATACCTTCTTCTACAGCAGCCTTGGTAGCGTTGATAGCATCTTCCAAGCGCAGCTTCTTGTCTTTCATTTCGGTTTCGGTAGCTGCACCAACTTTAACTACAGCTACACCACCGGACAATTTAGCCAAACGCTCTTGGAGTTTTTCTTTGTCGTAGGAAGATTCGGTTTCATCCATCTGACGACGGATTTGTTCGCAACGAGCTTTAACACCAGCTTCATTACCTTCAGCCACAATTGTGGTGCTGTCTTTGGTGATGGTGATGCGACGAGCTTTACCTAAGCTTTCTAGCTTGGTGGTATCTAGTTTCAAACCAGCGTCTTCAGTTACGAGTTGACCACCGGTGAGAACTGCGATATCTTCTAACATGGATTTACGGCGATCGCCAAAACCAGGAGCTTTCACAGCAGCCACGTTGAGGACACCGCGTAAACGGTTAACTACCAAAGTTGCCAAAGCTTCTTTTTCGATGTCTTCAGCAATAATTACCAAAGGACGACCGGAACGAGCTACTTGTTCGAGTACAGGAACTAAATCTTGTACCAAAGCAATTTTCTTGTCAGTTAACAAGATATAAGGCTCATCGAAAACGGTTTCCATCCGTTCTGCATCGGTAGCGAAGTAAGGGGAAATATAACCCTTATCAAAGCGCATACCTTCGGTGATTTCCAATTCGGTGGTCATAGACTTCCCTTCTTCTAGGGAAATTACGCCTTCTTTACCCACCTTGTCCATAGCTTGAGCAATCATGCTACCGACTTCTTCATCGTTACCAGCAGAAATTGCTGCAACTTGAGCGATCGCCTTAGAATCTTCTACAGGACGAGCGTGTTCAGCAATTTTTTCTACTAAAAAGGCAGATGCTTTGTCAATACCGCGCTTCAATAAAATCGCATTAGCACCAGCAGCAACGTTCCGCAAGCCTTCTTTAACAATGGCGTGAGCCAAAACGGTAGCTGTGGTTGTACCATCACCAGCAGCGTCATTTGTTTTAGAAGCAGCTTGACGAATTAGAGCCACACCAGTATTTTCGATGTGGTCTTCTAATTCAATTTCTTTAGCGATGGTGACACCATCATTAACGATTTGTGGTGCGCCAAATTTCTTTTCTAAAACTACGTTACGACCTTTAGGTCCAAGGGTAACAGCTACAGCTTCAGCGAGAATATCAATACCACGCTCTAGAGCGCGACGGGCGTTTTCGTTGTAAATAATGCGCTTTGCCATAATAAGTCTAAATCCCGGTAGTAAATTAAATTTTTCTGATTTTCAAAGAAATTGGTGAGTGGTGAACAGGTAATTCGGAAAAATTCTTACCCATCACCCATGCCCAATTAGCTGACGATTGCTAAAATGTCTTTTTCAGAAAGCAATACATATTCTTCTGTCGCCAGCTTGATATCGGTGCCAGCGTACTTGGAGTACAACACTTTATCGCCAACATTAATGTCCATTGTTTGACGAGTCCCGTCGTCATTGCGCTTGCCAGGTCCAACAGCGGCGATTTCGCCAACTTGGGGTTTTTCCTGAGCATTATCGGGCAAAAACAAACCGCCTGCGGTTTTTTCTTGGGGGGCGCTTACTTTGATAAAAACGCGATCGCCCAGGGGCTTAACGGTGGAAACGCTTAAAGATACGGCTGCCATACAAAATTTTTTGCTAAATTAGCACTCTCGACTCATGAGTGCTAATCTAGCTTTATATAGGACATAATAGCAATCATGACTTGTGTACGGGTTTCCGAACTAGGGCTAGGGTGGCAATACTTAAGTGCAAATATCCAATTATTTTAGTTGTCAGGGTTTGTTGCGTAGGTAATGAATATTTTGATATGGACAACTTTATTTGCAAACTTGGGAAATTGTTATAGAACTGTAATCAGGGATCTACTCAATGAGTAACAGCACCGTGATCCACGAACAGGCATCTCATCCCTAAAAATACTAGGGAACTGGGAACAGGTAACAGGGAACAGGTGACATTACCAATTACCAATTACCCATTACCAATTACCTATTGCCCAAAACAGATAAATGCTCAATTCTGTTACAAATCGGCTAGTCTAGAACTTGGTAATGCTGTTAACAAGGACTGGGGGAGCGATCAACCAATCAGTTAGCACACAGTTATTCCATAGGCATCTTCACAGCCCAAGCCAAAAACTTGCGTGTTTGTTGTTCTAGAACGATAATGGTAGTTTACCTAGATGGGGTCTGGTATCGCCAATTAAATCCAGAAGTCATGAGAGCAGGTCATCCAAGACCAGTAAATTGGCCATGAGGGTGGTGAAAAAATCTGTATTTTTAACCCATGCTTTGCCAAAAAAAACTTCCCGGCTGATTTTGAACCTCTGATAGAGGCTTCACATCCTAAGGATAAGTAGAGCAGCAGTATGCCAATGAAAGCGCAGGTGAGTTTTGAACTAAGGTCATCTTGAAAAATACCGACTTGTGATTCACAAGGACGATAATTTAATCAGGGTTTTCAGCCTGCAACTTTCAAATTGATCTATAATAGCGCATTATAAAGACTACTGCTATACGTATCCTTACTAGACTTTTTCCATTCACCTGCAAGTCTGTTGAAAGTAACTAACACTTTTAAGACTTAGGGGAGTTAAAGTAAGTTAAGTGGGAAAAAAGACAACATCCTAAGTCATCCACCATACGGGATAACTATATCAATACCTTAATGGATCGAAGCGCGAGAAGTGCCACTGTTATGAAAGAACCCAGCATGAAAGACCACAAAAGACTTCTATTCATTGATGATGACCCTAACCTCATCTTGCTGGTGAAGGATTACTTAGAGTTCCGGGGCTACGAAGTCATCACGTCCGCCAATGGCAGAGAAGCCCTGGATCTTCTAGAAACCGAAGTTCCAGATATGATCATCTGTGATGTGATTATGCCGGAAATGGACGGATACACTTTTGTCGAAGAAGTCCGCAAGACTGAACGAACTAGTTGGATTCCCGTTCTTTTCCTCTCAGCTAAAGGTCAAAGTGCAGACCGAGTTAAGGGGTTAAATAAAGGTGCTGACGTATATATGATCAAGCCCTTTGAACCGGAAGAACTCGTAGCACAAGTAGAATCCTCACTCAAGCAAACTGTACGTTGGAAAGAACATCAAACCAAGGGTGGGGACAGCAGTTCTCGTATCCAAGTTCCTTTCGATGTCCAGTTAACCCCCACTGAACTGAAAGTAGTCCAGTTCGTCGCTAGGGGTTTAGCAAACCGCGAAATCGCTGAAGAATTAAATGTCAGTCAGCGAACTGTTGAAAGCCATGTGTCCAATATGTTGGGCAAAACCAATCTCCACAACCGGACTGAATTAGCACGGTGGGCGATTGAAAATCAAATGGCTTAAACAATTTTAGATTTTGGATTTTGGATTTTGGATGATTTATCTAAGGTCTAAAGTCCAAAATTTTAGATTTTGGATTGGGGAAAATTACGCTGGAGACGGAAAATCTACATCTTCATAAAGTTGCGTCATTGTTCCTGCAAAGTTAATGCTTTGTAATTGAAATGAAGTTTCTTCTCCTACATAAGACTGTAATACCCAAAGTCCATCTTCATTGCGGCGGAAACATTCAACTCTCGGTTTTTTCGGATTAATTAAAATATATTCTTGTAAAGTTTCTATGATATATCCATCAATGTATTCATACTTAATGGGGCTATTTTCTTCTAATTCTAAATATTCTTCTGGGGTGATGTAAATTTGGGAAGAAGCAAACATATTCAAAACCTCACAAATAAGATAAGATGTAGGGTTAACACCTGCTAGTCATGGTAAACTAACCATCTGTAAGAGATTAACAGAATTCTGATTTAGTCTTTGCATAAATTCCTTAGTTAATTTTACCATTGCATCATGGGTATCACCGTATTTTTGTTTGTATGTTAGCTGCATACTAAAATCTAAACTTTCAGCAACTTTTGCTCTTTCCGGGATTTTATTGTAGAAAGTTGGTGGAAAGAAAGGATTCACAATAATAAAATTTAAATTCTGTGTTTGGGCAACCGTTCCGTTATAACGAGAAATTAAAGTTCCTATCGGGTTGAGGTGATGTTCATAATCTTGATTAAACTTCTCAATCTGTTTGAGTAATAGTTCTAAACCATGAATTGACATTCTGCTAGGGACACAGGGAGTAAGACAAAAATCACTGGCATAAAACGCGCTTTTGATAATATTATTAATACTGGGTGGACCTGACGGGATGACAAACTAGTCTAAAAAGCTTATCAGATAAAGATTGTACCGATTTATGGTAAAAAAAGATAGAAGCACTTTTCTCAATAATGACTATCTATTGATAATGTTACCTGAATTCTACAA
>Ga0208601_1000040_pt1 | contig 34246 bp, 36 predicted proteins | sample LakMenEpi09Nov12_FD_150684 | JGI IMG/M metagenome (GOLD analysis project Ga0208601, IMG submission 150684) | Freshwater microbial communities from Lake Mendota, WI - 09NOV2012 deep hole epilimnion (SPAdes) | ecosystem: Environmental > Aquatic > Freshwater > Lake | place: Lake Mendota, Madison... | reverse complement strand
GGAGAACTATTTTTGGCAATGACCGATAATTTATCTTCCAAATGCTGACAACTGTACGGGCGAAGCATTTGGAGAACTATTTTTGGCAATGACCGATAATTTATCTTCCAAATGCTTCGCCCCTACTGACCACTGACTAATTAAAGATTGCCAACTTCGGGAAAACGCTTGGCTAAATCAATGCCTTTTTCCACAAACTTTGCGCCTTCTTCGTCCAATTTCTCGAAGGAATCAAAACCAAAACGATGAGCATCACGTAAGGTTTTTACAGTTAATAATAAGCGTCCAGAAAATATTAAAGCCCAGCCAAAACCCTCATGTCCTAATTCCACAACCACATTAGAAATCAGTCCGGTTTCCTTTTCAATACTGGCAGCTACAGCCCGAAAAAAAGCATTTATTCGGGAAATAGTTGCGGGATCAATTTCACCTTCTACGGAAATTTCCCGTTTCTTTTGTTTAGTAACAATATAGGGTTTGAGGATTAATTCATCAGTCCAACTCCGGTAAAAACCATAACCATCTTGCGCCCGGATTTGTTGAACTAATGATTTATGGAAAGGAGTTAAAACTACCTCTGAATTGTTACCAGTTCCATTCACATCATTTATGCTCATAATGTTGCTTCGTTTTCAAGTTCTTCAGCAAAACTAAGTTTTTTCTGTCCTAAAGCTTTCCGTAACCAAGGTGGAGGATTACCCTTGAGAGTTTTGACTAATTTGTTGAGAATATCTTCAATTTTTTCCTCTTCAGATTTAGCCTTAACTGGGGTTACACTCTTCTTAATTAAACGAGCGGCTGCACTACCACCAATAGCGACAACATAAACAATTGTGCAATCATTCAGTGCTTGAAGTTTAGGGGTAATTTTATCTTCATTACCATCTTCCTTCAAATCACCTTCAAATTTGAGAGTTTCGATGAATTCATATCCGTTATCGGAAATTTCATAAACATCAATTTCCTTAGCCCAACCAAAGTGAGCATTAACATGAATTCGGTCAGTTGTCGTAAAAGCAATTTTCACTTTCATTTGTCCTTTGTCGGTTGTCAGTTGTCAGTTGTTGGTGGTCGGTTGTCATACTAATTATTCTGAATTAAGATGAACGAACCACAGAGGCACAGAGGACACAGAGATAGAAAAAATGGTATCAGGTGTTATTTGTTGATTACTGATGACCATTGGTTCATCATTGATGATTCTTCTTGTTCTATAAATAGGTTTCCCATACCAAAAAGAAGCTCAATAGTACCGCGATAGCCTACTTTGGTAAATAGACCATTTCCTAATCTGTCATAGATGGGAATTCCTAAGCGATAGAGAGGAATTGAAAGGCGTTTGGAAATGGTATTTAGGTTAGAATTACCAATCAATAAATCAGAACCTTGCGCCAAGTTTTCAAAATCTTCTAAATCGCCAATAGTGACATTCTTGATAGGAAGTAGTTCAAGTAATGGGGAACGAGTTGTGGTGACAGCATTGTGAATTTCTGCCCCCATTGATTGCAAAAATCCCACCATTGTCCACAACAAATCTGGTTCTAAAGCTAAAGATACTCGTTTGGAACTAAAATAAAAGTGAGTATCTAACATTGCATCTTGCAATTGACGACGTTGACGGCGATATTTTTCAGGAACGGGATTTCCACTTAATAAAGATAACTTTTGCAGAAATTGATCTACAGGTTCTAATCCTGTTATATCTCTGAATACTTGATAGTTAGTTCCAAACCGTTCCTCTAAAATTTTCGCCGCACCGCGCATACTTTCACCTAATGCTAAGGTAAAAGCCGAACTACCAAGAGAACGTAATTCTTTTAAAGTTGTGCCACTAGCAGTTATAGGAGTATAACCATCTTCCAAATGTCCATCTAAAGAAGCTCCCAAATCAGGTACAAATATTGGTTCTAGACCGAAAGCTGTTACCATTTCTCGAACTTCTTGGACATCTCCAGGAGTGAGCGCAGCACCAGCTAAAATGGTGATTTGTTCGGGTTTAATTCCCCCTGCTTTGGGAATTTCTTTAACTATACTTTCTACCGCAACTGCAAAACCGTCTTGTAATGCACCTTTAAAATCAGGAGTAGGAGCAAAAATAATGGCTAAATGATTAAGTTCAGGGTGACGTTCTCGAATATCTTTCAAGAACATTTCAATATCATCACCTCTAGTTTCTGTTAACCCAGTGGTACACAAACCAATAATTTCCGGTTGTACCTTTTCCACCAAAGTGAGAATAGCTTGCTCCACATTTTCCTCACCACCCAAAATCGTAGTAACTTCCGTCATTGCAGTAGTAGCAAGAGGAATAGCTTCCCGAAAATGTCGAACCAAAACCACCTTTGCAAACGCCGTACAACCCTGAGAACCATGAAATAAAGGCATAGTTCCCTTCAACCCCAAAAAAGCCAAAGAAGCGCCTAAAGCCTGACTTTGTTTGAGGGGGTTTACAGTCAGAGACTTTTCTGGAACAATTGCGATCGCCATAATAACTATAATCTCAATAATCTCAAAGTATTTCTTCCTTTGCGTCTTTGCTCCTTTGCACCTTTGCGCGAAACAAAAACAAGCAATTACTCCCAAGGTGCTGGCTTCCGAATTTGCTCCCAAACGGGACTATATAAAGCCTCAGTCAACTCCCGCGCCATTTCCACCATACCCACATAACCCGCATAGGGATGATGACGTTCTTGGTTAATATCTAAAAAGGGAATTCTCGCTTTTAGAGCAGTATATTGATTTCTACCGCCAGCAATAAGCATATCTGCGTTAGTTTCTTCAATTAATTTCAGGAGTTCTGTAGCGTTCCCCTTCTCCAACATAATGCCATCATTACCCAACAAATTTTTGATTTTTGCTTTATCTTCTTCTGTACTTTTGCGGGTACTTGTGGCCACCACTTCAATTCCCAAATCCTTCGCAGCAGAAATAATTGACCAACTTTTCACACCACCAGTATAGAGAACAACGCGCTTTCCTTTCAACTTAGCTCGATAGGGAGCAAGAGCAATATCCAAAGCCGCAGTTTCTTCAGCAATGAGTTTTTCTGTGCGTTCCTGCAAATCAGCATCACCTAATTTAGCAGCTACAGTTCGCAGACAACGGTTAATATCTTTAATTCCATAAAATGACTCTTCAATGTAGGGAATTCCGTAACGTTCCTGCATTTTTCGCGCCATGTTTAATAACGCTCGTGAGCAAATCATCACATTTAATTTAGCTCGGTGAGCATAACGCACTTCTTCATAACGAGCATCACCAGTAATTTTCGATAAAACCCGAATTCCTAACTTTTCAAATAAAGGTAAAACCCCCCACATTTCCCCAGCAATATTGTATTCACCTATTAAATTAATATCATAGGGTGTGGTATATTCAGGTTCAGCAGTTCCCACTACATATTCTAGTAAGGATTCACCACCAAAGCGATTACCTAAATTTTTACTACCAATAAATCCGGGAGCAATGACAGGAATTACCGGAGTACCAATTTTTTCGGCTGCTACCTTACAAACTGCATCAATATCATCACCAATTAAGGCTGTAACGCAGGTGGCGTAAACAAAAACTGCCGCAGGTTTGTAATTTTCATTAACTTCTAAAATCGCCTGATAAAGCTTTTTCTCACCACCGAAAATTACATCATTTTCACTCACATCGGTAGTAAAACCTGTCTTATAAAGCATGGGTCCAGAAGACAAACTACCACGACTTCCCCAGGAATTGCCAGCGCAAGCGATCGGACCATGTACCAAGTGAGCAGCATCAGTAATTGGCACTAAAGCAATCATCGCTCCATCAAAGGCACAACCACCTTGAGCCGCACCTGGTTGAGCCTGTTGAGTACAAGATTTGTTTTTCTTTTCTCCCTGTTTCTGTTGATTATGTTCGCATCCTGATTCACTCAGCAATTCGTTAATTTTACTTTGGGTGACTTTCATTTTTATTCTGGTGCTAGATGGAGTTTACTACCATGACAAATCTTGCTGAAAATCCATCATCAAGATGATGATTTCTACAAAAATATTTGAAATTAATAAAAATTATTTGTGGAACTATTTACAGCATTATTTATTTCTTACTTTCTACCTGTATAGGAAAGATAATAGACGCTTGCTGTAATAGTGAATAAGTGAGAAATATCTCACAAATAATTTAGGATTACCACAGGATATAACAACTATAATAATTCTAATTCTCCGAAAATAACCAAGTTTTTATACTTAGGTTGGATTGATTCTTAGATTTTCTGCAAAATCTGATTAACTTAATATTTACACAGATAAACTTTCAAAAAAGATATGTATTTATCTGTATTTTCTAGGGGTGGGATTTTCATAACATTTGGTTTTGCAAGAGAAAATAGAAAAATTATTGTATTGAAGGTAAGATAAAGCACGCGCTAAGAGATTAATTTTGCTGGAACTTATTTCAAAATTCATCCGTCCGGTAGATGAAAGGAACAAAGAATATCGGCTAGGATTGGAATTAGAACTTGAAATAGGGATGGGATTTTAGGTAAATTGCCTAAGTCCCAGTCCCCTTTGTCTATTTTTCAGCGAAAGGGTGGGGTTTCCCCACCCTACAGACATTCTTAACGAACTAAGTCGTAGGAAATGTCGGTCTTACCAGCAACATTGGTGCTGCGGTCAATTTCTTCAAATACTGTGTTAACGATCCAGTTCAACAGGTTGATTATACCTTTGTAACCAACAGTTGCATAACGGTGGTAGTGGTGACGGTCCATGATTGGATAACCGATTCTTACCAAAGGTACACCACAATCGCGCCACAGGTACTTACCGTAGGAGTTACCAATCAATAGGTCTACGGGTTCGGTGAATAACAAGGAGCGTAAGTGCCACAAGTCTTTACCACCCCAGATTTTAGCGGACTTACCGAAGGCGCTAGAATCTAACAATGCTTGCAATTCTTTCTCGAATACTTCATTGGTGTTGTGAACCAAGATGTGTACTGGTTCAGCACCCATTTCCAACATGAAACCAACTACGCTGTAAACTAAGTCAGGATCACCGTAGATAGCGAAACGCTTACCATGTAACCAAGCATGGGAGTCGGTCATTGCGTCAACTGCACGACCACGTTCGATTTCTAACTCTTCAGGAATAGCCTTACCAGTCATTTCGCTGAGTTTCATCAAGAACTCGTCAGTTCCCTTGATACCCCAAGGACGAGCAACACTAACGTCTTGATTCCATTCCTTAGCAATGTATTCGCGGGTCTTGGTGGTAGAGTAAGCTTGAAGAGCAATAGTAGCCTTAGCGTTGATGGAATCTGCTGCATCTTCCAACTTAGTACCACCTGGATACATATTGTATTCACCATCACAAGGTGAATCAACATAATCACTGTTGTCAGATAACAAGGTGTAGTCAATACCCATTAGAGAAGCAATCCGCTTAATTTCGCGGTTGTTTTCCACGTAGGTATCAAAACCAGGAATGAAGTTGATTTTACCGTTGCTCTTGGCTGTCTTTTTACCTACGGTTAAGGTAGAAAGAATTCCCTTCATCATGTTGTCGTAACCAGTGATGTGAGAACCAACGAAGCTAGGTGTGTGAGCAAAAGGTACGGGGAAATCTTGAGGAACAGAACCAGCTTCTTTAGCATTACCGATAAATGACTGTAAGTCATCACCGATAACTTCTGCCATACAGGTGGTGCAGACAGCAATCATTTTTGGCTTGTACAAGCTGTAGGAGTTAGCCAAACCATCAATCATGTTTTGCAAACCACCGAACACAGCCGCGTCTTCTGTCATGGAAGAAGAAACACCAGCAAATGGTTCTTTGTAGTGACGGGTTAAGTGGGTACGGAAGTAAGCCACGCAACCTTGAGAACCTTGAACGAAGGGAAGTGTACCTTCAAAACCCACAGCCGCAAACATAGCTCCTAAAGGTTGACAACCCTTAGCTGGGTTAACGGTTAAAGCTGTCCGTTCAAAGTTCTTTTCCCGGTATTCCCAGCTTTTTGTCCATTCGGAAACACGTTGTACTTCTGCGTCGGTGTGACCGTTTTCAAACTGTTTCTTGTTTTCAAACAGTTGTTGGTATTCTGGCTGGTGGAATAACTCAACGTGGTCCTGAATCTTATTCGGATCTTGAGGCATTTCTATATCTCCAAGCTTGCTGTGTAATATGTTTGCGATCGGTGGAGAGTGGGGAATGTGCCTCAAAATTCAGAATGCAAAATTCAAAACTTAGAATTTTTAATTTTGAATCTTGAATTCCCTACTCCCCCCTGGGGCTAAACCCCAGACTTTTCATGTCCGGCCAGGGTTGCCCCTACTCTGTTTCCTAGACTGCTGCTGTAGCTCTTAATGCTTTCTTTGCAGACTTGTTCCAGGGAGCGCCGATTAATCCCCAGGTTGGGCTGTTGAGTGCCAAATCCATGTCACGAGCGAAGATTGCGAATCCGTCGTAACCGTGGTAAGGACCGGAGTATTTATGTTGATGGTTTAATAGCTTTTGACTAAAAAAATTGGCGTTGCTGATTAAGAGTATGATTTTATTGGGCTTCGCCCCGCTTCGCTAACACGCAGAGACGCAGAGTCTCAGAGAGTAAGAGTTTCATTTTTTTGATTTTCCAATTTCACCTCAATTCAGCAACGCCTCTTTCCTAATAATTTTGTCGCAGTCACGCTAAAATGAGGTTGATGCAGTTTTGTTAAAATTCAAATGGAAGTTATTCAACTCACAACATCTGTAGATTCATCAGGTTATTTACATCTTGATATTCCTACACAATTTGATCCGGGACAAGTAAATATTGTCCTGGTAATTAATCCAGTTGAAGTATCTAAAAATCAAAACCTGAACTATGATTTTTCTAATTTGATAGGAAGATTGAATTGGCAAGGGGATGCAGTGGCGATGCAAAGGACATTAAGAGATGAATGGTAATCGCTATGTGCTAGATACCAATGCGATAGTTGCTTTATTACAAGGAAATACACAGCTTGTTCAACTACTTCAGAATGCCAATTGGATAGGGATTTCAGTGATTAGCCAGATTGAATTTTTAGTATTTTCTGGGCTAACCCAAAGCGATCTGGAACTGTTTCAACAATTTATTCGGCGAGTGGAGATTGTTGGTTTAACGGCGGGTGATGCAGCATTGATTGAAAACATCATCGAGATTCGTCAGCAATATCGGTTAAAATTACCTGATGCAGTAATTGCCGCAATAACAATCCAAAATTCGGCGATCTTAGTAACTGCCGATCAAGAATTTGCCAAGGTAAACACTTTAACAGTGATTAATTGGTAGCGAAATCTCCCAAACAATTGCTCTCATATTTACATTTTTTAATATTAATCTAATTTGCTAGTTAGGCAAACTGTCAGGATGTCCAGGATTAAAGGACAATCAGGACACCTTACGTCTGGTCAGTTGCGTAAGTCCTAATCTTAGTGGTAGTCTATAGAGAGTGTACAGGACTAAAGGATGAACAGGAGGACAACCAACCAGGATACCTTACGTCTGGTCGGTTGCGTAAGTCCTAATCTTGGTGGTAGTCTATAGAGAGGCTTGATTAGAGGGGTGAATATTATGTGTCAGAATGCAGAAACAACAAAAAACTTCAAATTTTTAGATATTGCCTCTAAATTGGTATTGATTTATTTACTACTTAAACTCATAGTTTTTCCTATTATCCAAACAGGAATAAATATTGTTCCTAATCTAATTAATCAAGAAAAAATTGTCACTGAAAATATTAAGATTCCTGATCTGACATTTCCAGATATCAGTTTGCTTTTGATGCTTTTTTTAATTCAACCACAAGCAGCAGAAATACTTAAACAAGCAGCAGAAACACTTAAAAGTGTAGATTTATCACCTACAGGACTCAAAGCTGAATTTAAAGAGTTAGTAGATACAACTAAAAAGGAAATAGTAGATACAACTAAAAAGGAAATAGATGAATTACAACAACGGCAAATTGAGGCATTGGCGAAAGAACAAAAGGAAATAGATAAACTACAACAGTTTATGTACCGATTACTTCTTACTCCTAAAGAAGTAGAAAAACTTAAAGGTCTCAAGGAACATAGCGAAAACAATACTACATTTGATTTTTATGTTAATAGGGAGGCAGCAGCAGAATTAAGACGTTTAAGAGATTCAGAATTGATTATAGTTAAGCCCCCATTTCGCTATATCTCTGAATTAGAAAAAGCCAGTAATTATGCAAAGACAGATAAAGATTTTATTGACTTGACTCAATATTGTCAATTGACAAAATCAGGAGAAGAATTTTTAGTGAAGTTAGAAGAAATGACCAAGCAAAATTACGAAGATAATTCTTCAATACAATAAAAACAGTACCAAAACCATATTCAAAGGAGTGTATATCATGACTGCAAGAAAAGTTAATTTAGAACAAGGATTGATTGGACAAGAACAGGAACTTCTTAATCCTCCTAGTGATGGTCCAATTCCTGAATTTGCTTTATATCGTGCTTTAAGAATGGCAGAGTTAGCAATATTAGGCGAATTAGAGCGTTTAAAGAGTTCAAATAAACTTGCAGGATTGCAATTAGAATATAAAGTTGTAGAAATTTCGGAAACAGAGGATGAAGAAAGGATTGAGCTTTTGCATCAACAAGCACCAATGTATTTTGTTAGTTTGGGTAAGTTAATTGATGAAGAAGAACCTCAAAAAATAGAAAAATATCAAAATCCACCGGAAGAAGAGCAAGATTCATTAAATATAGAGTTAATTATTAACTTAGTGGAAAAACTTAAAGAATATCTGATTCAAAAAACTCCACCATCTAATTTATTAAATAACAAGCTCCATCTTGATTTACAAATACAATTAAATTCTAGACTCACAACTTATGAAAGTTGTGATCGGGGGTGTAAAGGAAAATGTGGTCATAGGAGTCCTAGTAAAACACAAGACGGAAATAAAATATGTTTCTGTGAGAAAATGTGTTGATTTATTGTGAAATATCTGGTTGAATTAATTGATTGATCAGTTGTTCCCACTCTGGATGAGTTCTTTGAATTTCTTGAAGCTCACTCACTATTTGCTGATAGTCTGCTCTATCACGTAACATTTGAGAATAAACATCTACTCTCTTTTGGGAACTTTCAGGATCAATTTTAGAAAATTCAAATAAATCTGCAATTGCACCTCGTCTATTTGAACAATTAAATAATCTTATACCTGAGCGTACATCAAGACCATAGGGACGATCTAAATTTAGGTCAATTACTTGACCTAAATTTCTTTCTGCTTGAGAACATTCGTTAAATTCAACATACATCTGAGTTCGACTAACTAAAGCTCTACTTATTGAGTCGTTTGAACCATTATTAATAACATTTTGATAAATTTCTAATGCTTTATCCCTTTCCTTTATTTTTACAAAATTTTCAGCTTGCTTTAACAATAAAGTATCAAGTTTATTACGATTTTCTTCAAATTCATAACTACATTTATAAAATTTAATTGCATTTTTAAAACTGTTATTTTTTTGATAAAAATTACCTAATTTTTGATGAAAATCACCTAAAAGAAAATAAGATTCAGCAGCAATTTGTTTAAGTTTTTCTGAATTGAGATCGGTTAGTTGATTAGATTTTATCGTAACTATTTGATTATTAACTTGACAATATATAATGCTGTCTAATTTTGTTTCTAATAATCTTTGAGAGTCCCAAATTTTCTTTTTATTTTCTTGAAAATAATATAGAGAAGCAATTCCATAATTTATTTGAAGATTGAGAGTTGTTAAGGAAGTATCTTTAAATTTGGATTGATCTTTTTCATCAAGAGCAATATTTAGCGATATATCATCAGAATTATCGTCAATAGATTCTATTCCTCCTGAAAAATAAAATTTACTCATCCTTCCCCAAATAACTAATACAGAGTTTGGATTTTTAGGAAATAATCTTTTCCCAAGTTGATTAGCTTCAGATGATTCTTTTACTTTTTGATTGAAGTTACAGATAGTTACATCAGATGGAATTTGTGTCTTCAATATTTCTTTTAAAGAAGTTTTTAAATTAGGATCTGGATTACCTTCAAAATCTGCAATAATAATTTTTATACTATCAGATTTTTCTTGTAATTGTTTATTATCACACAATAATTTAGGTACTTTAGGTTCAACAAAAATATTATAGCCCATGAAACTAATAATAATAATTCCTATACCTAAAAAACAATTTTTGAGAACTAAGGATAAATTATTATTTTTTCGTTCAGATTGATTATCAAGGGTAATATTTTCATTATTTTGAGAATATTTTGTTAACAAATTTTTAATCGTGTTTTGTAATTCTACATTGTCGGGACGCTCTTGAGAAAGAATTTCTAGTAAGTTTTTTAGTTTTCCTCTAGTTTCTGCCCAATTAATAAGGTTAAAAACTATTGATTGAGTTGTTGTTTCACTATTAACAATAGTATCTATATTTTCTTCTAACGAATACATTACTATCTGTGCCAAATCATCTTTAGTTGGATAGGCTTTAACGATAGATTTGACTAATTTCTGATATTCAACACCTGATAATTTCATAAATCTCCCAATTAAACTAATTTTTCTTATTCTCTTCAACAGGATTAACTAAAGGAATAGTTAAATTATACAAAATCAACAAAATAGATCCATAAACAGGATTATAAAAACTCAAAGTATTAAAAGGTTCTCCTAAAGCAAATACCCAAACAATAAAAGCTATAGTAGAAATGCTCGTTTGTTTAATCGCTAAGGGCTTTTTGGGTTCAAAGGTTTGCTTGAGAATATAAAGAGCAGTTAGTCCAGTAAAGATAATGAAGAAAATCCATAATATAGTATTTGTGGGTATATTACTAGCACCTTTAATTAGTCCTGTAATTGCAACCCAACCGCCGACAATTTCAGTGGGAATATATTTAATTAATTTATCGAAATAGCCGTCTAACTTTGCTTCTTCACCTTTGGATTGGTATTGATTTGTAATAATTCTGCGTCCCATAGTAAACTCCTTAATTTAATTTAAAACAATCTGGTTTTTTGATATATCTTGATAAATAGCAGTAAATAAAATACCCTCTCTAATTGAGCCAAAGGTTTTCGCTTTTTGGGCATGATGCAAGGCTACTAAATACCAATTTTCATCAAAACAAGGTGAACCACTTGAGCCTATAGCCGTTTTATTCACGTATTGAACTAAACCGCTATTTTGATAAACTCCTGTAATACCATCTTGACTGACTGATAATTTCATTGAGTCTCCTTGAGGATGTTGTAAGACACTAATTCCCATCTTTTCTATAGGTAATTTTTGACTATCCCAACGAGCAGGTTTAATGTCTGTTGCTTGAGTAATATTGGATTCTACTTGTAATAAAACATAATCTAAATCTTCTGTTTTACTAAAGCATAAAATGGGATTTTGCCTATCTAATTGAAAAGATTTACCTTGAGTTTCTACTCCATTATCTGAGGTTAAACAGCCGAATTTTAAGAAGGCATTTAAAGCATTATTTTCTAGGTTATCTTCTTCACTATATTTTAAAACATGATAGTTAGTCAAGATTTTATTAGGAGTAATTAAAACTCCTGTTCCCATAATATTACGAGACGGAATTTCAAGCCGACAAACTGAAGATGATTGGGCGATCGCTCGTTTTAAAAATCCTACATCCCAATAATCTGGTTCAGGTTGTAGCCAACTTTGGAGTTGAATTTCATCGGTTTCTCCACGCCAGTTAATATCGGGTCCAAAATCTGGTTTTTTGATGGCAGAATCTACAATAAACCGTTTCTTGATAACCACAGATTCATAAAAATCTTTGAGTTCTGGATTACCTGGATTTGTTTCATAAGCTGCTATAATTAGAAGGGAGATTTTGCCTCTAGGAATTGCCCATTTTGTGACTAGATTAAATACTAACTGGGTGAGATTATTACCCCAAGCGATCGCCTCTAAATTTTCCCCTAATTCCAACTGAACCATCATTGTTAAATCCTCTTTGGTGGGATAAGCACTAATAATGGCATTCACTAATTTTTTTAACTCAGCACCAGAGAGATTCATCGGATTTCTTTTAAAAACCTGTATCAAAAAGAAATTATACTACAAAATAATAGGCTTTAATTTTTGTTTTTGGGGTAAAAATTCAGAAAAGTTAGCGAAAAACTATGTTTGCATTAGACATATTTATTTTTTGGCTAAATATAAGCTAATAGAAAATCACAGCTTTTTGTTGATTTGAAGCGAATGCCTTCAGCACGCTGCGCGAACACCACAAACAACCCAACATGAAAACCAACTTAACACAGGAAATACAGCAAGTAAATCTGCGTTTGAAGTCTGCGAAGACGAGGGTAACAATTCGGGAATCAAATGGATGTCTGCAACTACGGGCAACTTTACCCATTAAACCCGGAGATGAGGATACAAGGGGAACGGGAAGAAAACAATACAATATCACTTTGAATATTCCTGCTAACTTTGATGGACTGAAAACTGCTGAAGAAGAGGCTTATGAATTAGGAAAGTTAATTGCTAGAAAAAGTTTTGTTTGGAATGATAAATATTTAGGAAATGAAGCAAATAAACAAGAGTTAAGCACTATTGGTGAGTTATTGGTAAAGTTTGAGGATGAATATTTTAAAACCCATAAACGCACGACTAAAAGTGAACATACTTTTTTCTATTATTTTTCTCGAATTAAGCGTTATACAAATGCTGATGATTTGGCAATTGGGGAAGTTTTGATTAATGCGATTGATCAAATAGATAAGGAATGGGCTAAATATAATGCGGTGAGGGCTATTTCTGTTTTTTGTCAACTTTTCAAAGTTGAGATTAATTTAACTAATTATTCTAAAGTTCCTGAAAGTAATTCTCGCAATGTTCCTACAGATAAGGACGTAGTTACTGGATTTTACAAGTTTGATAAATATCTAAATAATCGAGGTAAACAAGTTAATCAAGATGTCAAAGATAGTTGGCAACTTTGGCGTTGGACTTATGGAATGTTGGCGGTTTTTGGTTTACGTCCCAGGGAACTTTTTGTTAATCCTCATATTGATTGGTGGTTAAGTGATGAGAATACAGATTTAACTTGGAAGGTTGATAAAGATTGCAAAACTGGTGAAAGAGAAGCTTTACCTTTATATAAGGAATGGATTGATGAATTTGATTTAAGGAATCCTAAATATTTAGAAATGTTGGCATTAGCAATTAGTAAAAAAGACCAAAATAATCATGCGGAAATCACGGCTTTAATCCAAAGGGTAAGTTGGTGGTTTAGAAAAATTGGTTTAGATTTTAAACCCTATGATTTACGTCATGGTTGGGCAATTCGAGCGCATATTTTAGGAGTTCCTATTAAGGCTGCGGCGGATAATTTAGGTCATAGTGTGCAGATTCACACGAAAACTTATCAACGTTGGTTTTCTTTGGATATGCGGAAGTTGGCAATTAATCAGGCTTTGAGTAAACGGAATGAGGTGGAGTTGATTAAGGATGAAAATACTGGGTTGAAAATGGAGAACGAAAGGTTGAAGATTGAGGTGGAGAAGTTGAGGATGGAAATGGTTTATAAACGGAGTTAAGTTTGGTTAATTAAGAATCTCATTTTTGTGTGATGTGGTTTCATTTTTTGGCGTTGCTGAAACTAAACCAGCAACACCAAAAATAATTATATGATGTGCGATCGCTGTGTTTTTAACAGATATCGCATCATCAATTAATCACCTATTATCTACTGTAATCGCAGATTTGAGGAGGTTCTTTACCTGATAACAGTCCGGTAACTTCAAAAGGTTTGCTAGAATTGCTAGGATCAAAAGAGATTAAAGAAGCATCAATCACTTTAAAATCACCAGGTGCATTCAAGCGCCATAATTTCGGAGTTTTACCTACAGGAAAAGGTTGATCATAACAGTAAGCATTAGTATCACCGTGAACCAATAACACGGGTTTATCTAAATTTGCCGCCAATGTCTGCAATTGTTCACAGAATCCTTTATACGCATGATTATTTAAACAACTTTCAGAATTTATACCAGTTACGAAAACTGATAAAAACACCAAAATACTTGCAGCAAACTTAAGTATCAGGGGATGCTGAGAATTTAAGATTGTTTTCATTGACCAGATGTTGTAAAAACTAAGTTTATCAGTATTTTACTATGTCTGATCATTCACTACAACACTACGGAATATTAAATATCTATAAAGATATTTCAGAATTAACTGCCATTACCTAAAGATTAGACCTCTCCAGAAATTAGGTTTTCAGCTAGACAGATTAAGAGTTTCAGATTCTTTTTCAGATGTCTATTAGAGTCTTTGAGAGCGTCTTAGCGCGAAATTTTCATGAAATCACACTTTAATAAACTTAAAATAGTTGTAATTGTAGTTGTGATAATCAAAACAAAATGACAGGCGGTTGAAAATGGAGAATGAACGGTTGAAGATTGAGGTGGAGAAGTTGAGGATGGAAATGGTTTATAAACGGAGTTAGGTTTGGTTAATCAAGAATATCATTTTTGTGAGGTACAGTTTGCCTTGCCATAACGACGATTTTCAATGCTAACCTACTTAATTGGACAAGTGCGATTCTGTCATGGCACTTCCCCTGATTTAAAACCGCTTAAAAATTTAAATTTAACAATTTATTGTACTTTACTTATTTTATTGTTAACCTTCCAGTGCCAAAATCTTCAAGGTTCAGATTAGTTCTTTGTTACTTAATCTGGCACGTAAAAACGAAATCAACTGAAAAATCCTCAATATAATATGCCTACAACAACACTAACCGGTTTCGCTGGCTTTCCTGCTGCAACCTTCTCCAGTAGCTTCTTTTGGGACACATTTACATCCGGTGGTCAAATTACTGGCAACACCAATGGTATCACAGTACCTTTCACTACTCTTGGTCTGCCTCTTGGTGGTTTCAGTGCCATGCAAGTTGGTAACAATAACACTTTCTGGTTTCAACCAGATAACGGTTATGGTAAAAAAAATAACAGCGCGGACTTTTTGTTACGTCTTTACCAAGTTGACCCAAGCTTAAAAGGAGCGGAAACTGGTGCAGATGGTAGTGTCCAGTTCTTAAACTATATTCAATTCCGCGACCCAGACAAGAAGATTAACATTCCTAACTTCACCCTCGTTAACGAAAACACTGCTGAGAGAAACCTAACAGGCGCTGACTTTGATATCGAGTCATTCGTCTTTGATAAAAACGGCGAAATCTGGGTGGGAGACGAGTTCGGTCCTTACCTATTGCACTTTGATGCTACTGGTAAATTGCTAGAAGCTCCCATTGCTGTACCTAACGTCTTCTCTCCCGATAACCCTGGCGTTCCGCCAATCATACCTAACTTGGGTGCTAGAGGGTTGGAAAGTACAGCAATCAATACCAGCAAGACCAAGCTCATCACCGCTTTGGAAGGTCCCGTTACTGGTGACAGCCCTACCAACGATATTCTCCGTGTCTACGAATTTAACTTAGCCAGCAAAACCTTCGGCACACAATACAAATATAAACTGGAGAAGACTTCTAACTCCCAGTCAATCAATGACTTGACAGCTATCAATGATAATGAATACTTAGTCATTGAAAAAGACCGCTTAACTGGGGCTGCTGCTGAATTCAAAAAGATTTATAAAATTAACTTGACCCAGGTAGACGCAAATGGCTTTCTCATCAAGCAAGAAGTCGCTAACCTATTAGACATTCAAGACCCCAATGACTTGAATGGTGATGGTTCAACCAGCTTTAAATTGCCATTCCAAAACGTTGAAGCTTTCACCATCGTTGACAAAAATACCATTCTGGTAACAAACGACAACGATTTTCCTTTCGTTGCCGGCAGCAGAACCCCTGGTGAAGTAGATGGAACTGAAGTCGCTCTGTTGAAACTAGACACTCCTCTTAACATACCCAGAAGATTGAGCATCAGTGATGTAACTGTGGTAGAGGGATCAAATGCTGTGGTGACAGTGACTCTGAATGAAGCTAGTACTAGTAATGTAACAGTTAACTACGCTACCACTGCTGGTACTGCTGTTGCCGCTGACTACAGCGCTGCTCCTGGTAACACACTCAGCGGCACACTCACCTTTGCTCCAGGGCAGATCAGCAAGACTATCACCTTTAAGACTACATCTGATACAATTGCTGAAGCGGATGAAAAATTCACCGTCACATTAACTAACCCCGTTGGTGCAACTATCCCCTTCGTAACTGGCACAGTAACTATCACCGATACCGTTAGCTCTGCTACTACTGCTACATTAGCGGCAACAAAAACAAACCTGACCCTAACTGGAACTGCCAATGTTAATGGTACAGGTAACGCTGTTAATAACACCGTTACAGGTAACAGTGGTAATAACTCTCTGAATGGCGCTGCTGGTAATGACACCCTCCTTGGTGGTGCTGGTAACGACACCCTCCTTGGTAGTTTAGGTAATGACAATCTTGATGGTGGTGCTGGTAATGATACTTATCTCTTCACTCTCACTGGACTAGGTAACGACATCATTAGGGATGCCTCTGGTACAGATACCATTAGCTTTAATGGTGCTGTGGCTACATTAGGCGCTCGCGTGAATTTGGGTGTCACCACTACTCAAACCGTTGTGGGTACTACAAAAATCACATTAACTGCAATCAATACCGTTGAAAACGCCATTGGTGGTTTGGGTAATGACCGTCTCATCGGTAATACTCTTAACAACCTCTTAGACGGTGGTGCTGGTAATGACACCTTAGCTGGTGGTGCTGGTAATGATACTCTTGTTGGTGGTCTGGGTACTGACAATTTAATTGGTGGTGCTGGTAATGACCAGTTCGTATTCAATGGTGCTACAGCTTTTAGTGCAACAACTTTTGGTTTAGACAACATCGCTGACTTTAGCGCGGGTGACAAGATAGTTTTGAGCAAGACAGTATTTGCGGCTCTAACCAGTGTTGCTGGTGCCGGATTTAGTGCTGCTTCAGACTTTGCCATTGTTACAGATGATGCTGAGGCAGCAATCAGCAGTGCTAGTATTGTTTATAACGCAGTCTTCGGTAGCCTCTTGTACAACCAAAATGGTGCTGCTACTGGCTTTGGTACCGGTGGTGAGTTTGCAGCTGTAAGTATCATCGATGCTCCTACTTTGGTTGCTAACGACTTCATTGTTACCGTTTAATCTGGATTTATTACTTACACCCAGATTTTTCACAAGCAATAACTTAGTTTATTGATTCTACTAATGCGGGGAAGTTTGACTTCCTCGCTTTTTTCGATTGGATATTTTTGTAAGTTGCTATAATCAAAACAAACCGATAAAAATCCTGATATGATAGCCATTCCCCAACAACCGGCAAAAATGTCTATTGAGGAATATCTTGCATGGGAACTTGACCAGGATATTCGCTATGAATATATCAACGGCGAAGTTTTTGCCATGACTGGTGGTACAATTCCCCATAATGATATTGCTCTCAATCTTTACAGACCTTTGTACTCTCACCTCCGTCCTAGAGGTTGTCGAGTCAATGTATCAGATGTAAAAGTCCAAGTTACCCCTAAAAGCCCATACTTCTATCCTGATCTTATCGTCAGTTGTCACCCTGATGACCTCAATGCCCGTAAATTTATCCAAAATCCTAAATTAATTGTTGAAGTTCTTTCTCCTGGTACAAGCGGTAGAGATAGAGGGGAAAAATTTAGATATTATTTAACAATACCCAGTTTACAAGAATATATCTTGATTGACTCTGAAAAAGTTTCTGTTGAACGTTATTGTCGAGGAGAAGGAAGAATGTGGCTTTATTATCAATATACAATGGGAGACATGATCACCTTCTCAAGTATTGCATTTGAATTTCCCATAGAAATGCTTTATGATGGTGTGGGATTGGAAACAGAAACATAAAATCACATTTTCCAAATAAATATGATTAATTTCAGCTAAAATTTAATGTCTTATTAAAATTATGGCCAAGCGGAAAAAAAGCAATCTTCAATGGATTAAAGAAACCCTAGAATTAAGCCCAGACCATCACTGGCAAGGACCTGATGATTATAAGATTTTTGTAGCCGGGAGGGGTGCGGTTCGCTTCAATGTTCCCCAAAATTGGGTATTTGAACCACAGGAAAAATCTTTTAAGTTCATGGATAAAAAACCACCTGATGATGACTGTTGTTTAGAGTTATCTTACAATCATTTACCTCCCAACGACTGGACACTGTTTCCCCTTAAACACACTTTGAAGAAAATTATGGAAGATGATAGCCGTGATGTGATTGAAAGGGGAGAAGTGATTACTGTTAAGCGACAAACAGCCCGGATTATGTGGTGTGAAATTAAATTTATTGACACTCAAACTGAACCCAGAGAAGCTTTTTCTCGGACTTGTGTGGGTTTGGGTTCAAATATTCAATGTTTAATTACCTTTGATTATTGGGCAGATCAAGCAGAGCAATTAATACCGATTTGGGATGAAGTGATGCGGAGTTTAACACTAGGATTATATATTCGTGATCCCAGAACTGGTTTAGCTTATCCCGATTAAAATACCGATAAAATAACCTCACCTTGAATTTCTAGATTACGAGTGGAGGTTGTTAGTTTGACGGTAGGTAGTGCAGATTTGGGTTAATTGTGGATTTTGGTGAACATTATTTCCCAGATTTTGGCTAAACTGGAAGCGAGAAAGTAAACCATTACACAGATTAGTAATTCAATATTCATGGCAAATCCCACCGCAACTCTGGAAACTTCCCTTGGTACGATTACTCTTGAGCTATTCACCGATGTTATGCCCATAACGGCGGGAAATTTCATCAAATTGGCTAAAAGTGGGTTTTATGATGGTCTGCATTTCCACCGTGTAATTAAAAACTTCATGGTGCAGTTTGGTTGTCCCTACAGCAAAGATCCTACCTCTTCTCGTGCAGGAACTGGCAATGGTCCTGATGGTTGCATTCAAGATGAGCATCCTGAAGATGGGAAACTTTCTAACGAACCAGGGACTTTGTCTATGGCTAATACGGGAAGACCTAATAGTGGTAGTTGCCAGTTTTTCATCAACACTGTCCACAACTCTTATCTGGATTGGTTTACTGCCGGTCAATCTAAGCATCCTGTGTTTGGTCGAGTTACTGAAGGAATGGATGTATTAAAAACCATTGAAACTACTCCCACAGGATCAGGCGATCGCCCCAAAACTCCAGTTAAAATGATCAAAGTGACTATCCACGAATAAAATCAAAGATGAGTGTGGAGGTTTCTCCGCACTCTTGGGGCAAAATTCCCGATTTCTCATCAAAGAACTCCACAAAAAACCAATCCGATCAAACAAATTAACCTTGAGTTTCTTCTTCAGTAAAAATAGGAGGCCATAATTCAGAAACGGCTAATTCCCAACCGGGAAAAAGTTCTGGTAAAGTTAAAATATCGCCATTATTTAAAATAGTTGGTTCACCTTGATGACGATAAACTGTTACAGTTTCCTCATCAGGATCAATTAAAATTCCCATCACAGCACCTAATTTGATCAAGTTGAGAATTTTAGTAACTAAAGGTTTAATTCTATCACTTTGAGATTTAATTTCTACTACTAAATCTGGTACAAGTTCGCCAAAATAACGGGGACTTTGACGCAGACGCGCAGCCCGAACAAAAGAAACATCTGGTGCGGTGAGGTTGCTATCAGGTAAAATAAAACCCCCAGCAGAATCAAATACTCTTCCTAAACGACGAGGATAAACCCAATTAGCTAATAGCCGACTAAAAAGAATACCAACTTCACTAGATACAATATCCGATGGACCCACAATAGAAATTCTCCCGTTTGTTAATTCAACATCGTAATCTAAACCAGCTTCACTAAAAGCGGTTTGGACTTGTTCTACATCTTTAATTGTCATAATTAACATAAAATCATCCTCCTAATATACAAAGTTGGGGTAATGAAAACAAACACAATTGGATTTTAGATTTCATTAAATTGTATCTGGATCAATATTTAATTCTCTCAATTTTGCGGCTAACCTTTGGGATTTTTCATTTGATATTTTCGCTTTTTCTGCTTCCATTGCTGCTCTTGTAGCTTCCATCTCTGCGCTTTCTTCCGGTGTAGGAACTAAAACTCCTGATGATGTAAAATATCTTAATAAACCCTCATGAATCCCTAAATATAACCCCAATTCTTCACTCCATAAATGTCCTTTTTCATTAGGTTTTAAGGGTTGATATTTGCCACTGATTAAATTAAATCCTGCAAATTCCAATGTATAAGGATCAAACCAAAAATAATCAGGTGTCCGGAAAGTATCTTGATAAAGTATTTTTTTAGTTTCTCTATCAGTTTTAGCTGTGGTTGGTGAAAGAATTTCGACAATGACATGAGGATATTTGCCATTTTCTTCCCACACTACCCAACTTTTTCTAGTTTTTCGTTCTGTTCCTAAAACTACGAAAAAATCTGGACCTCTAACGTCTTCTGATTTCTTTTGATGAGGACTATAGTAAATACTCAGGTTTCCGACAGCGTAAAAATCTGTTCTCTCCTTCCATAACCATTTGAGAGATTTTATTAAGAGCATTATTTGTTCGAGATGCAGTTCTGTTTCCACAGGAGGTTCATCACTATATAGGTCACTGGGGGGAAAAATGATATCTTCTGATGTGTTAGTTTGTAATTCCAGTGCTTGAGTAATCATCATGTATGATACCAAGTAATTATTGATTTATTGTAGCATTAATTGTCAATTACTTTCACTGAATTATCGCAAATCTCTTAAACATTTGCCATAGCTTTTTGCCGTCATCCACGCGATCTAAAAATTGCTCGACCAAAAGGAACTTACCTTAAGAACAAGCCCCATATCTCATCAACCGCCTTGTCACTCGTTAAGCAGAAAATTAACACACATTGAAATGGCTAATCCTAGATCATTAAATGGTAGCATAGATGATTACTTATGGTAACTATTTGTAGTAACTATTGGACTGAGTTGGCACAAGGTTGTTAAATATTGTTGAGACGTTTTTTAACTCCCCCTTTGATATTTCCTATTAGTATGCATACCAACCCCTTTAAACAATTACAAGTCAATCTTTCTGTAACCGCTGCTACTATAGCCTTGTTGGTTACTGCGCCATTGATGGCTCATGGTCAAGTTAATAGTACCACCACTAAGCCGTCCTCATCAAGTTCTAAGACATCAGTAGTTAATATATCCATTACTGAGGCTGAAGTGCTGGCTGCTCAAAAAGCCTGGGGTGAAGCACTGGTTTCCATCAGTACCACCTATGATGAAAAGGGGATAGCCGCTGCTAGAACATTGGCTGACAATATAATAGATCAAGCATATGCTTATCAATCGGGACTGGTGTTGTTCAAGCCAACCTTGACAACTGGAGACCAGACCTTCCGCACGACACACAAAGGAGCTTTGTCTTATTTTGTGGGTGGTGATTCCTCCTTCCCTAAAGATACTGGTTTTGCTCTCAAAGGATGGCGAAAGGTGGAAATTCGCAACGCTGGTATTTTTATTCTTGGTAATACTGCTACCACTATGGGTAATGTTTCCATAACTGATAAAACAGGTAAAGTCACAACAGTAGATAAAACCTGGCAGTTTATTAGAGGTGGTGATGGAAAATTGCGTATTATTGTACACCATTCTTCTCTGCCTTATAGTCCAAAATAAATATGAAATAGATCCCGAATTTCTCTAAGAAGTAAGGGATCTAAATTAAATTGTATCTGGATCAATATTTAATTCTCGCAACTTTGCTGCTAACCGTTGAACTTTTTCATCAGAGATTTCTGCTCTCTGGGTTTCTATTTCTGCACTTTCTTCCGGTGTGGGAACTAAAGATCCAGTAGATGTAAAATACCTTAATAAACCCTGAACAATTCCTAAATATAAATCTAATTCTTGACTCCATAAATGTCCCTTTTCATTGGGTTCTACAGGTTGATATTTACCATGTATTAAATAAAAACCTGCAAATTCTAAAGTATAGGGATCAAACCAAAAATACTCAGGTGTGCGGAAAGTATCTTGATAAAGTTCTTTTTTAATTTCTCTGTCAGTTTTCGCTGTGGTTGGTGAAAGAATTTCCACAATCAGGTTAGGATATTTGCCATTTTCTTCCCACACTACCCAACTTTTTCTAGTTTTCCGTTCTGTTCCTAGAACTACGAAAAAATCTGGACCTCTCACATCTTCTGATTTCTTTTGATGAGGACTATAGTAAATACTCAGATTTCCAACAGCATAAAAATCAGTTCTCTCTTTCCATAACCATTTGAGAGATTTTATTAAGAGCATTATTTGTTCGAGATGCAGTTCTGTTTCCACGGGAGGTTCATCACTATATAGGTCACTGGGTGGGAAAATGATATCTTCTGATATATCTTCTAATGTGTTAGTTTGTAATTCCAGTGCTTGAGTAATCATCATGATATGATACCAAGTAATTATTTGCTTATTGTAGCATTAATTGTCAGAAATGGCTAACGCCACGCTTCGCTATCAGGATATCCAGGATTTTAGGATTTACAGAATTTTATTTATCATTTTATATTATTTAAGTGATCAGTGATAATTTCTAAAATTACTTGCTCAATATCTGGAATTTTAGATGGGACGATTTGATCTTGAATAGGACTTACGCATTGACAGGAAATACCAAATAGGGGGTATGACTTTCAGGGATTTAAACCCGATTTTTCGATGATTTTTTAGCGATCGCTATTTATCTAGACTTCATCCGCAAAGCCTGAAACGACCAAATATCGTTCATACACATGATAGTTAATTTGTACAGTGCGTAAGTCCTATTGAATATGCTTATGATCTGCATAACCCAAATCAGGTTTGTGTTTTGCATTATCATAGCGAAATATTAAGTTATTTTCATGATCTTGATAATGAAATGAATAAGACAGTTTGTCCACTGATTCTTGGAGATCAACATATTCTTTGAAGAATAGCCGTGATCCTTGTAAAAATTCTAAATTTCCCTGGATAAAACCAACATAATTTGATCTAGTATCTACTGAAAAATTAAAGGATAGAATCCATCCGTCATTCACATATTTTTGAATAACGGAAATGATATTAGCTTGGTAATTGTTGAGTAACATATTCTATTGCTTCTAATTTTTGTAGAGAATTAGTTAATTTTTTCTTTATTTTTATCTCTCCATACCAACTGACATATTCTTCGTCCCCTCCTTCCAGGTCTTCTGCTGTCCAATGAGTGAAGAAAAACTCGGATGAAATTTGATATTTTGTTTCAAACTCCATTAACAATTTGTTAGTTTTTGCTAGTGAACGTTGCAGGCTTTTAATCTCTGATTCAATGGCTGCTTTAACTAGGTTTTGTACAATTTCAAGATCAGGAGAATCGGATTTAATCTGTAGTTGTAGCATAAGGTTTACCTCAAATAAATTGTGTCGGTTTACTTAATAATAACTTCTCTGAGATGTTTAGTTGTAATTTCAGTGCTTGAGTAATCATCATAATATGATAGCAAGTAATTATTTGTTTATTGTAGCATTGATTGTCAGAATCAGGATATCCAGGATATAAGGATTTACAGGATTTAATTGATGATTATTGTTCTGCGATCGCCCCAAAACTCCAGTTAAAATGATCAAAGTGACTATCCACGAATAAAATCAAGGATTAGTGCGGAGGTTTCTCCGCACATCACTATTTTCATGTAAAATCCCCCAATTATCTAAATGCTTCTATCTGATCTAAATAAACATTAATTAACTTGTGATCAATCACTAACATTTCAATCTCTGGCCAAACCTGAGCTAGAAATAAGTGAAATTCACGTTTTCGCATATTCCCAAAACGCAGATGTACTATTTTAGGTGGGAACAAATCAACCATCAGCCGATCTGAAAAATCTGCATCTTTAGTAACAATGACCAATTCTTTTTCCTTCGCATACTCCCAAATTTGGCTATCATTTGGACTGTCACCTAAAATTGAAACATGGATGATGGGCAAAGATGGAGTAAATTGGATTTTAATAGGAAGATTTTCATCAAATAAAAATCCATTCATGCGATTTTTCTCACTTCATAGTGGTTCGCCATTAACTTTGCAGCAAATTGGATACAAGCATAAATATCTTCTCGTTTCAGAGTGGGGTACTCTTCCAGGATTTCCTCGATGGAATCACCGGCACCTAAAAACTCCATAATCGTTTGTACAGGAATTCGAGTGTTAGCAATAATAGGTCGTCCGTTGCAAATATCTGGATTAATATTGATTCTAGTTGCCATTTTGTTTACTCCCTTTGATGGTTTATTAATTGTAGCATTTGTCAGAATCAGGATATCCATGATTTTAGGATTTACAGGATGTAATTGATTATTAATGATGACTGTTTTGAGAAGATATTGTGTTACGCTGTTGCTTAAACTAAGCTACCCACTAAAGATTTTATCCTTTGTGCTTTCAACGCTCGTTTGTTAAAACTACCTATAAGTTCTGATTTATATAATCATAATGCTTTTTGGACATTTTTTCTGACAATATACTCATATCACAAAAATCCTCTGCCGATATGTTTGCAGGAATTCGATGAATAGATTGACATATTTGTAACCAGTTATCTTCAGAATTCATATTCAATCCATTGGTTTTATTAAGCAAGAAAACAAACGAATACCAACCAAATTTTATATATTTATGAACATAAGGAAATCTAAACAATTCCGCATTTCTGATTCCAAATCTTTGTTTAGCATGAATGGTTGTATTACGCATTTTTCTATAGATGTTTTCACAGTATCCATTGAAATAATCTAATTCCTCTGGTGTGGCATTATGCGACTTTAAAAAGTGACCCCACTTTTCATGGAAATATTTTTTAGATAAATTACATTCAATAACATCATTTATTACAGTTTCCATCTTCATTTGAAAAAATATTGCTGCATTAATGCAGTATTTAGCCTCTGCTTCACGTAAGGCCATAAGATAACTACTCCAGTGTAAAGCATTTATAGGATCAGAAGAATCTACATCAATATCTCGTACTGTTAGGTTTGAGGATAAAATGTCTATATCATGATTTTCTTTGAAATCATAAGAAACAACATGGATGTTATTATTAGCCAAAGCCTTTGATATAGGTTCAACATATATACGATATGCTTTATATAACTCATCTAGGGCTTTATTTCCTGCATATTGGGCAATATCAAAATTATTCAAATCCAGCATATTCAAAAAAAGTAAACTTGGTTAATATAATAACATTTTTTGTCTGACATATTTCTGATTGTGTTATAGATAAATTTAAGCTAAAAAACCAACCCACAAAAAGTTATCAAATTTAACCAAATCACCAAACTTCAAAAATTCACAACCATCTTAAAATCAGATATAATAAGACCTTTATTACTTGCAGTTATCCACAAACAATGTTATTATCAAACATAATAAAATCCATTTAGTCTAAAAATTAAACTCTCTTAATTCCCCAACAAAAAAACCTAAATTTACCGCACCTTTCCACCAACATAATCAAGTTCGGAGTAATCCCAAGAGTGCATTTGACGGAAAGGAAGACCCATTTTTTGGAATACATACTTCTCTTTCACACCAGAAGCAACTAAGTCTGGCTTCAATGCTTTGATGAACTCTTCAAATTCGTAAGCGGTAACGTCGTCATAAACTATCGTTCCGTTTTCGATGTAGTTGGTAGTACGTTTATAGTCGTCACTGTGAGCGAACTCATAACCTGTACCAATCATCTTCATTCCCAAATCTTGGAAAGCAGGAACAACGTGACGGGGACGTAAACCACCAACCATCATTGCAACTGTCTTACCTTCCAAACGGGGGCGATATTGACTAACGATCGCATCCATGGTAGGTTGATACTTAGCAATTACCTTTTCAGCATTTGCCTGAATCTTCGCGTCAAACTTAGAAGCGATCTCACGTAAAGATGCAGCAATCTTGGTAGGACCAAAGAAGTTATATTCTAACCAGGGTATACCATAAGCTTCTTCCATGTGACGGCTGATGTAGTTCATCGAGCGGTAACAGTGGATGAGGTTCATCTTCACGTTGGGGGTCATCAACATTTCGTTGATTGTACCGTCACCAGACCATTGAGCAACAACGCGCAAACCGATTTCTTCTAACAAAATCCGGCTGGCCCAAGCATCACCACCGATGTTGTAGTCACCAATGATGGCTACGTCATAAGGAGTGCCTTCAAACTTCAATGTACCGTCTTTCTTACCTTGATCTGCTTTGGGGAATACCCAGTCACGAATCATGTCGTTAGCGATGTGGTGTCCTAAAGACTGAGACACACCACGGAAACCTTCGCAACGGACGGGAATAACTGGCTTACCGATGGTTTTGGATGTCTTTCTAGCTACTGCTTCGATGTCATCCCCAATCAAACCGATAGGACATTCAGATTGAATAGAAACCCCACGATTCAAGGGGAATAATACATCTAATTCTTCAATTAATTTAGTCAGTTTCTTGTCACCACCAAACACGATGTCGCGTTCTTGGAAGTCGGAGGTGAAGTGCATAGTACCAAAGGTATCAATACCTGTTGTACCTAAGTAGTAGTTACGACGACCAGACCAAGACCAGTAACCGCAACCTACGGGACCGTGACTGATGTGGATCATGTCCTTAATAGGACCCCAAACCACACCTTTAGAACCTGCGTAAGCACAACCACGAGCGGTCATTACACCAGGTAAGGATTTGATGTTAGATTTAACACCACAATCAGCCTTACCTTCTTCAAATACGTTTAAATGCTTTTCACGCTTCTTAGCAGCTTTTTCGGGGTAAGCTTTGAGAACTTCTTTAACTAGTTCTTTTCTTTGTTCAACAATCTTCTTGTCGTCGGTCGAAGTCATTGTTAATCTCTCTTGCTCCTAAAGGAACGGAAATAGGGATGAGGTGTTTGGGGACATGAAGTCCCCTGTAGCGATAGGGAAATGTTGGTCAAAGGTGAGAGCTTTTGATGTGCTGCTCTCTGCCTTTTTCCTGGTACTAGAAAATTCTTTCTTAGCAGTGAATTATGCTGTTTTACCAACTAATTTTGCAGCATTTTCTTCGCTTTCAAGAATACCGAACTCAATCAACAATTCTTCCAACTCTTCCATTTCGATAGGTGTAGGGATGGTGAGGTTAGTGTTGTTGATGATCTTCTTAGCTAGTGCGCGGTATTCGTTAGCTTGTTTGCTTTCTGGTGCATACTCGTTCACTGTCATCCGACGTAGTTCAGCGTGTTGAACTATATTGTCGCGGGGAACGAAGTGAATCATTTGAGTGTTCAAACGTGCAGCCAAGGTTTCGATTAATTCGATTTCTCGGTCTGTGTTACGGCTGTTACAGATCAAACCACCTAAACGAACTCCACCGGAGTGAGCATATTTAAGTACACCACGAGCGATGTTGTTTGCAGCATACATCGCCATCATTTCACCTGATGTAACGATGTAGATTTCTTGTGCTTTACCTTCACGGGAAAGAGTAATAAGATAATTTTAAAAGCCGGAAAATGTTCATTTTCAACTATGTTTGCCGCAATCATTGTCTGGAGTGAACAGTTTTTTTATTAGGGTAAATCTAGGGTATGGACAGAACACAGGAAGCATTTGCCGATTTTCACCAAACAGCTATTACCGACGGGGGATATTTAGGCAGAATGCAAGCAGTAGAAAATCAAGAAAATCACTTAACGGCAAAACTGACCACAGAATTAAAGGCAATTAATGCTAGACTAAGAGCCGCTAGGGTGAGTGTTTCTGTCAGAAAATCCGGCAATTCATTACAGTTGAGAACTACCTTACCTATTAAACCAGGTGATATTGATAAAAACGGTAGCGGCACAAAGCAATATGATATTTCTTTGGGTATTCCTTTTAGTTTTGATGGTTTAAATACGGCAGAAGAAGAAGCTAATGAGTTGGGAAAATTAATTGCCAGAAAACAATTTATTTGGACTGATAAATATTTAGGCAAAACAAGATTTAAATCTAAATTTCTCACCATGTTTGAGTTGGTTTCTGAGTTTGAAAACAACTATTTCCAAACTAGGAAACGCACTCTCAAAAGTAACAATACTTTTAATAGTTATTTCTACATTGCTAAAACACATTTGCCAAAAGATAAATTAGCAATAAATGCCAATTTTATTGATGCTGTGAAATTTTGCCCATCTTCCGATAGTGTAAAAAATGAATTAATTAAGGTAATTAGGGTTTTATGTAAATGTTCTGGTTTAGAAGTTCCAGAATTAAGTAATTTAAAAATCAAGGCTATTTCTCAACGTAAACGTGATATACCCACTGATGCAGACATAGAACAGGAATATCTCAAGTTTGAAAATTATGCTATTAATCGTTCTAGTAAGTTAACAACTAGGGAAGATAGAAATAATTGGAAATTGTGGAGATGGGTTTATGGGATGTTAGCAACCTATGGATTAAGACCGATTGAAATTTTTGTTAATCCTGATTTAAATTGGTGGTTATCATCAGAAAATACGATGAATACATGGCGCGTAAATGAAGAATGTAAAACGGGAGAAAGGGAAGCTTTACCATTATATCCACGTTGGGTAGAAACTTTTAATTTAACCACGGATACCGAAGCAATTGAATTATTAAAAGCAAAAATTAAAGATAAAGTTACCAGTCGAGAAATCAACTCTGCGCGACATGGTACAGATAGATGGTTTAGATTTGTGGGGATTCCTTTTCAACCCTATGATTTGCGGCATGGTTGGGCAATTCGAGCGCATTTGATGGGGATTCCGATTAAAGCTGCTGCTGATAATTTGGGTCATTCTGTGAATATGCACACATCTATTTATCAAAAGTGGTTTAGTCTAGAAAATCGCAAGGTGGCAATTGAGGAAGCAATTAAGAAAAAATCAAAAGTTGAAGATCTACAAGATATTGTAATTAGATTGGAACAGGAAAATGAGAGGTTGAGAATTGACAATGAAAGATTGAGGTTGCAGATGGGACACAGTTTGATAAAAATTGAGTTAGGATAAGAGTTAGCCTCACGCAGAGGCGCAAAGAGTAATTTTATAAAACTAGGAATGTTACAAGATATGTCTTATAGTCAATTTACATCTATTGGTAAGGTTAAAGAAGCTTTTGGTTTAAAAACTCAGGAAGGTGGGCGTTTTATTCCTGCTATTGAAAAAATTGAACCATCTGCTACACTCAAGGCATATCTTGAAGAAAGTATACCAATTTCTTCTTCTGCTAGTGAAAAAGCTCGTTCTGAAGGAATTATTTACCCAGTTTTATTAGAAGTAAGAAAGATTTTAAATCGGCAAATTAGCTTATTTTCCGGTGAAGATTTTACAGTTGATGAGTCAGTGGGACTTAATGGAATTTGCGATTTTCTATTAAGTAGTTCTCCTGAAGTGTTAGAAATTGAAGCACCTGTAATTGTCATTGTCGAAGCAAAAAAGGCTGATTTAAGAACTGGGTTTGGACAATGTATTGCAGAGATGGTGGCCGCGCAAAGATTTAATGCTGCTAAAAATAATTCTCTTAGCGTTATTTATGGTGTAATTAGTAGTGGTACACAATGGCGTTTCCTGAAGTTGGAAAATGATCTTGTTACTATTGATTTAATGGATTATTCTCTCCCTCCTGTGGAAGAAATTTTGGGTATGTTAGTTTGGATGATGCAAAATGGGGGTTAATTCAGCAATTAAAAATTACTTCCCAATAGTTAATCTATATCCTCTAGTTCAGGAATATGTTCATTTTCATAGTTTTCAATTAAAACTCCGATGACTTCCATGAGTGAAGCAAGGGGATGGTTTTCATCTTCACCAACTTGATCTATCAGAGAATCTAGTATATCAACTAAGTGTTCATATTCCTGTTCTGTGTGAGGAACAAAGACATTTTCGGCAATGGATGACCAAGCATTAATGGTTTTTTCAAAGTTTAAAGTTTGCATTATTCTTTCCACTTTCCTTCATCATATTCTGAATGTGTTAGCACAGCACGGATATAGATTTTTTGGCGGTTATAATGAATTGCTGCAATTAGTCTAACTTTGTTACCACCAATATTAAAAACTGTCAATTTACCAACTTGATCTGCTGATGGAAACATTTGACGGAGTTCTACAAATGAGATAAATTCATTTTCCTTTACTAATTGATACCACTGAGATAGAGCATTTTTTGTATCTGGATAAAGTTTAGCAAATTCATTTAGTCGTTTACGAGTAATAACGTGCATTTGAAAAACCCTGATTTCTTAGTAACTTAGTCATATTTTAACTTTTGTGGTAGTTGTTGAAAAACTAATTCACCTTCTATTACTTCACCTTGACGAATTTGTTCTGTTCCTTCAGCAATTTTTCGTCTTAATTCACTAAGTTGCTTTTCTTTTTCCTCATGTTGTTCTAAAAGTTGAAAAGCTATGGATAATAACTCGTCAATGCTTTTATATTTACCTTGTTGTAGTTTTTCAAGAATGTATTTTTCTTGATCTGGCTTGACTGCAATTTGCATCTTTATCTCCTTATCTTTGAATTGATAACAATTCTCAAAGTTATATCCTTAATCCTAATTAAAGCATTAAATCACTTACTTGGACACACTAAATATGATTCCTACGGAGCGCTAGTTCCCTCCGGGACGCTACCGCGAACGCTATCGCATCCCCACAATGCACATCTTTATTAATTTAAAAACTTTTATTTATAAACATCTCCTCTTGCACCAATTGTGAAAATTTCAACTTCACCAGATTGGGTATTAACTGTAAAGACAATTCTGATTTTACCAATACGTAATCTATAAAATCCTTCCCAATCTCCTTTCATTTTTTTAATATCAAATTCTGTAAAGGGAATAATGGCTTGTTCTTCGACAAAAGCTAGAAGTTGAGATATTTTTTCCTGAATTTTCTCAGTATCTTCAAGATTGGCTTTTTCTAAAAACTTAATAGCATTCTTACGAAATTTTATGGCCATGTTTTACCCACTCTGTCATATCAACTAATTCTTCATCTTGATAATCTGATGGTGAACCAAACATTTCATCTAGTTCTTCTTGTTCTTCGTCACTTACATAGGGTATGAGGACTTGACAAAGTAGCATTCTTTCTTCTCGCAGAACTTCGCGGATGCTTTCTTTAATTATTGCTTTAAGTTCTTGAATTTCCATGAGCATTATCCTTGAGAATATAAGTATTATACTATTTTTTTTAAGCGATCGCACTAAACCACACACCGGAAATGCGATCGCTATATCTTCGCTGATATTAATCTATTAACTTTTACTCTGGCATTTTTACACAATCATTTGTAATAAATTCGCTGGGATTATTTACACAGGGAGGTAAACCAGGAGCTACTACGGGTAAATTATTTGTTTCTCTGCCTGCAACTGCAAAATTTAACTCTAGCAAAAACTTTAATACATCTTCCTTGGCTTCCATGCCATAAGCTTGACGGACTGCTTTATCAAGTTGTTCCTGTGCTTTGCGAAGAGGGTTTTGTCCTGGCAATTCTAGGGTTCGATAAAGTTCGCGTAAACTCAATTTATGTTCTGTTATCAGTTCTTGTCTTAATTGTCGCAATGTAACTGCTGCTAATGCTACTTTTTTTACCTGTGATAATTTGGGATTTTGGGGAAAAGGAAAAGAATCAAAAACAGTATTGGATGTGTAACGAAAATCGCCTTTTAGGGTTGAACATTGTTCATTAAACCATTGCCAATGAATATCAGATTGTAAAATTCCAAAGGAATAATCATCTGATAATAGGAATACTTGTAAAGCATCACTAGGTCTGATTCTAAAATCAATAAATTCAAAGATAGGTCTTTTTGTGACTCTGCTACAAACAATATAACGAGAAAGCTGATTGAGTTTTTCAATTAATTCAGCACGAGAATAGGAAAGTAGCCACCATTTAGTAAGAAAATTTTGATGATGTCTATTAACTTTAGATTTGGAATCTTTTTGTAATAGTTCTTCATTCCGCTTTCGTTCTTCCTTTGCAGCATTTTCGCGGGTTGGTAGTACCATTGATTCAATTCTTTTAAATGGGGCAGAATATTTCTTGCAAGTGAGAAGATTACGGGGATGAAAGTCTATAACATATCTTTGTGGTAGTGGAGGGATTTCTGATAATAAATCATCTCCTATCAAGTAAGGCAATATCACTTCTGCATTATTCTTTGATTGGCGGATCATCGTAGCAGCTTCTTGAGGAGTTAATAAAAATCCTTCATGTCCATGAGTTTGTCCTTGATAACAAGTTCCTGATTTTACATTAATCACCAGTTTTTTGGCTTGAGTAACATCAAATTTATTAGATAAGGAAGAGTTAATTTTATCTACTTCTAAAACTTCCCAAGGACTATCTTTATCATCTCCAATCTGGGTATATAGTTTCTTTTGACTCAGTTCTTCACCTTTAATCCAATTAACAATAGAAACATGAACAACTGCACTCCCTGACCAAACTTGAGTAGAAACTGCTTCGGTAATAGTTCCGCCATTATTGACTATATAATCCAAACCACCTTCGCGGGAATAGTTTTGACGGATGGTATTTGTACCAACAAGTCCAGCCCGTCCACCATCTTTTAAAGCATCATGAGTCCGACGAAACCAGTAAACACAATAATCTGCTCTTCCAGGTACTTCTGCATATTTTTCTCTGACTTCACGGACATAGGTTACTCCATATTCCTGCTGCATTTTATTTTTTGATTGATAGGGAGGGTTGCCAATAATTGCATCTGCTGTCACCCAATCACAAAATAAAGCATCACCACAACGGATATTTTTATCTAAATTATCCAAAGGTAGAGCGCGATCAATTTCTATGGGTAAACTCATTTGCGCTACATCAAGTAACTGATTTTCTTCATCTAATGCTAACTTTTTAGCAATCATCAAAGTTACTTTTGCCAGTTCTACCGCAAAATGTTTGATGTCAATACCGTGAAATTGGGTTGTTTTAATGAGGGACATTGTGCCAATAGATAATCTATTTCTCAGTCCAAAATTTTCATGAATTTTAGTTAGTAATTTTGCCTCTAGTCCCTTGAGTTCTCGATAAGCAACATAAAGAAAATTACCACTTCCACACGCTGGATCAAGAACTGTAAAATTAATTAATTCTTGTCTGAGTATTAATAACTCATTTAACTTTGTAGCCGCGTCAATGCGTTCTTCCCAAGGTCGCACAATGGTAGGTAAGATGACTTTTTGAATGTCTACAGGGCTGGTATAATGTGCGCCCAAAGCATGACGTTCTTCTTTACCCATGCTAGATTCAAATAATGTCCCAAAAATAGCTGGTTCAACTTTTGACCAACGTTCTGTTGCTGCTGATGCTAAAAGATCAATTTCGCTTCTCGTAAGTGAAATTGGTTCAACTTTGGAGAATACCCCTGCATTAAAATAAGGTACATCTCGATAACGACTATCGTTAGGGGCTGGGCGTTGACTTCCCATTTGTCGAAAAAGTCCACCAATTAAATCATAGGAACTAATCCGATTAGAACGACAATCATCTAAAAATTCACTAAATAATCCTCTGGGTAATAAATCAATATCTTCTGCAAATAGGGAAACAACACACTGAAGAATAAATCTCTGGGCAATTTCTTGTTTTTCTCCTCTTTCAACGAGACGATTAAAAACTTGGGCAACGTTATCTGCGGCTTTGCGGGTAACGTCAACCAAATTGTTATTAAATAGAGGTTTGCGATTTTCAGGAAAGAGAAAGTTTAAGACAGTAAAGCGGGTTGGTAAATCTTCTAATTTAACTTGATCTACTGGTTCTCGCAGTTGTATATCAAAGTCATAAATCCAAAATTCATCAAAATTGCAGAGAATTACATATTTTGGACGCTGGGGAACTAATTCTAACCAATATTCAAATGCTTGCTGATAGTGTTTTTCTAGCTTTTCACCTCGTTTTTTCATTTCTAGTAGTAAACGAGGCCGCCATAATAAATCAGCAAACTTAGTTGATTTTCCTTTAACTTTTACCCGATACTCTAATTCTGCTCCTGCTTCTTTATAGCCTTCATGATTAAATGCTTGAAAAAGGCGATCGCAAAATACTTGTGCTTCACCTTTTTCATCCCCTGTCAACTTGCGGACATATTCGACAAAACTGATAATCTTATTGCGTGTATCTTCCATTTGACTATCAAAATACAATAAAAAGTTAC
>Ga0208601_1000039_pt1 | contig 34379 bp, 31 predicted proteins | sample LakMenEpi09Nov12_FD_150684 | JGI IMG/M metagenome (GOLD analysis project Ga0208601, IMG submission 150684) | Freshwater microbial communities from Lake Mendota, WI - 09NOV2012 deep hole epilimnion (SPAdes) | ecosystem: Environmental > Aquatic > Freshwater > Lake | place: Lake Mendota, Madison... | reverse complement strand
TTGCAGTAAATCTGATATTGATTTGTCACTCTCAATAATTTTTTGTGTCATGCCTCCCATTCTATGACACTGTGTGTACCTTGTTGCACTTATTTTCCTCTGTTACCCCTACTTATTGAGCCGATACATTTAATTCAAATCCATTTGCTTTAATAATCTGGAATAGAGTATCACCAATAATTAATTTTTCTTGATCTTCTTCATTAACTATATATGCCAAATCTTTAGGAAATTTGGGCAAGCTTGTCGAAAAAGTAATATCATCTGCATATCTTGTATAAGTAGCTTTACACTCTTTAGCTAACCTTTGTAATTGACTATCCATCTTGCCACAAATCATATTAGTAATAATTGGTGAAGTTGGTGCGCCTTGAGGTAACTGATGATTATAACAACAAATTTGTGCTAAAACTGTTGCGACATCTGGATGTAAGCCATAAGGAGTAGCCATGAACATACCCCTAACTCGACCAAAATTAACAGAAGGGAAAAAATCTTTTAAATCAATATTGAGAACATAGCGTTTTTTTACATGATTTCGAGCATTAGTCACAACATTTTTATTGCTCACAAAACCATGTACTGATGGCTTTATTTGGTATACAGCTTGTAAAACTTGATTAAGTTTCCTTTGAATAATTTTAAGTGCTGTTATCGGGGTTGATATTTGACGAATACCACCAGATTTTTTAGGAATATCGAATATTTTATAGCGCTTTTCAGGCTTAACAATATATATGTGATAAATCAGATCAGAATAACAAATTTCTAAAAGGTCAGCTAGATCAGTAGGTTGTTTGAGAGAGTAAAATTTATCTCTTAAAGCTTCGGGAGTGTTTGTAAGAAGTAACTGGGAGTTTTTTTGAACTTTGTCCATAATGGATAATTAAAAAAATATCACTTACGGGTGTATTCTCGCCTAATCATATAAGGAAAAGCAATTAAATACTAGGTTAAAGCTAACCGTGCAATACACCGTCGCAGGATCAACAACGGAAATCAATACTTATTCCCGCAAGTGATTTAAGTAGCTAGTATAAACGATCATCAAATTTTGATGATTTGTGTTTAGCTGTTATATATTGTATACATAAATGTACGCAAAGAGTCAAGACCTAAATTTATAAAATCTTAAAAATTTAATCAGATAGTTTTATGGTATCAGGTGTGCGATAGCGAAGCACTCCGCAGGAATCGCAAAGCACGACCGAGTAATCGCTCTTACTTAATCAAATTAAATGCTTGATAAAGTATAATAAACTAATCACCAAAAAGGATGAAACAAAATGCAAGCCATTCTCCTCAGCAGCGAAGAAGTTGCCAAACGTGCCAAAGAATTATATGAAAATGGCATTCGTCAACAAGTAGAAACAGCAGAAAACATCGGTAAAATGATAATTATTGATATAGAAACAGGTGAATATGCTATTGATAAAACAGGCATAGAATCAGCGCATTATTTACGGAATAAAAACAGATTTGCTCGACTTTTTGGTATTCGCATTGGTTACAAAGTGGCTGCATCATTTAGTGGAGAAATGGAGCGTGATTATCCATGATAACTGGCATTATCAAAAATGGACGTGGAACTGTTAATGTCATATTTCGATTAGAAAATCAACCAGATTTTACAATTGAATTTGTGATTGATACAGGGTTTACAGAGTTTCTTTCCTTACCGACCGCAGCAGTTAATCTCTTGGGTTTTCCTTGTGTTTATGATATGTATGCAACTTTAGCAGATAATAGCCGTGTGCTTTTACCAGTACATCAAGCTACCATTATCTGGAATGGAGAAGAAAGAGTAGTTAATGTTTTAGCTACAGGAAAGCGTCCCTTATTAGGAACTGCTTTGCTTGACGGTTATGAACTATCTATCCAATTTACAGAAGGTGGTTTAGTAATAATTCAAGAATTATAGTTTAATATTACAGCACTATGTTAGGCGTTTAAATTCCTGAATTCAGTGGTAGAGAATTAATTTTTCCCTACCATTTTTCATAGATATTAAATGCGGTCTTTTCTTTCCCCTCAATGTGAATTATGACTATTTATTTCTCCACAACAGCCAATTTCAAAGGATACAAAGGCTCAGATCCATTTAACTGCCAAATTCTCAACACCAATACAGAAGCTACAGTTAACCAGACACAAGAAAAAGATAAAATCATTCCTGCTAAAGGAACAGTTTGCCAATAAATTACTGTTACGACTATAGCCGATAACCAAGGTCCTAAAATCACCACAGGAACAGCCGCACCTAATCTCCGTTCTACGGTAAAAATTGTATTCCAAGTATCTCCTAAAGCCAGATGTACCACAAACAGAATTAAAGGTAATACCAAAAATTGGTGATTCATTTCCTGCCAAACTAATACCGAAGAAATTACTCGCAAAACGGCAATGAACATCCAAACTATGGGAAATGCCAAAGGTGGAGGAGACCATCTTGGTCTAATTACCTGGTCATAAGTTGTCCGAGAACGAGTATTATCTAAAAGCGAAAAAATGCGGGAACGGATACTTAATAATGCAAAAAATAATGCCGTGACTAAAGTGCTAAACGAACTGGGAAAAGCAGAATTATTGTCAATTAAAATTACTAATTTTTCCATTCCCAGCAATACAAGAATCATCACTCCTATTTGCAGAATAGTCCCTAATTTATAAACTAAAACTGCCTTGATATCTAGTTCTTGTGTGTCCGCTGCTGAGGTATTTAGAGACTGTTGTTGATTCCCAGTTTTTACACCCATCACTATATTGACAAACTGTTCAAGTATGCCACTATTATTGGATTGATTCATAATTAAGAGATAGTGAGTAGTTTGTAGTTAGTCCGCTTAAATTTTAACTTAATTAATTGCCAAAATTTTTCTGAATTGGTGTGTCAATAAATAGAACTAGGAAATCATTCAATCCTCAATAATCTGAATTTCCTCAAGTTGATTAATCACCACATCTGCACCTTTAACATTATCTGCCCTCCCAATCCAAGTAATACCAATACAGCCAGCAGCTTTAGCATCACGTGCCATTTGCATATCACCCACAGAATCACCTACCATTAAAGTTGCCCCTGGTGCTACTCCTAAAGCTTGACAAGCTTCTAAAAACAGGGCTGGATCTGGTTTACTTGGACCCTCATCAACTCCCTTTTCCAGTTGCAAATAATCGCTTAATTGGTGATTAATCACAAATTTCTCTACATCTTCAGTAGTAGCTGCTGACAGAATCCCCAATTTTAATCCCGCTACTGACAAAGACTGTAATACCTCCAAACTACCCACAAATAAAGGTGAGGGAGTTTTGCTAACATATTGATCAGCCTCTTCTAAAGCTTGACGGGCAATTTTCAAAGATTCAAACCATCCTCTTCCGGTTTCCGCAATATAGGCTGCTGCTGCAACTTCCGTTTCTTTGCGACTCGCTACTGATATTAAACCCGCTGGATCTAAAAAATCGCCATTAATACCAAAAGCCATTAACAATGGTTCACCAATACCGGGAATTTGCGCGTCTATTATCTGCGTTGCTTTTTGTGCCAACGTTATTAAATATGACTCGGAATCTTCTAAAGTCCCGTTTTTATCAAATAAAATTGCTTCAATATGAGAAAACGCAATGTTTTTACATTTAATAGTTACCATATTTTTCAGTTGTTAAAGAACAGGGAATAATTCAATTGAATAGCCAATTGCCATAAAAAAAGAGGGAAAAACCCTCTTAATTCAAGACTTTCATGATCTCAGTTGTAGGTAATTACAACTATCAATCTATGATTCAATAGCGGCTGGGATCTCTTCTTCAATTTCTGTTGCTGCGGGAATTTCTTCCTCAGCTACAGCTTCCACAGGTGCAATTTCTTCAGCGCCTTCCACAGGTGCTACTTCCGCAGGTATAGTAATACCTTGCTGTTTGGCAAGCAATTGTTCCCGATACTTAGCTGCCATTTCTTCAGCCTTATCGTAAACCAAATCACGGTTCTTGATCATGTCACCGGGTTCAGGTTCTAACTGTTTGGTAGACAGTGAAATCCGTCCCCTTTCTGCATCCAAGTCAATGATCATTACTTTCACTTCATCATTGACATTGAATACACTATGAGGAGTGTCAATATGCTCGTGGGAAATCTCAGAAATGTGTAGCAGTCCGCTCACGCCACCAATATCAATGAAAGCACCGTAAGGTTTGATACCGCGAACAGTACCAATAACCACTTCGCCAACTTCCAAACGGTTCATCTTCCGCTCAACCAGCGCCCGACGATGGGAGAGAACTAAGCGGTTACGCTCTTCATCTACTTCTAAGAATTTCAAGGGCAGTTCTTCGCCTACCAAATCTTCCTTGGGTTTGCGAGTGCTAATATGAGAACCGGGGATAAAGCCGCGCAATCCTTCAATTCGCACTAATGCACCACCACGGTTGGTTGCGAAAACGCCAGAACGGACAGTAGCATCTTCTGCTTGCAACTGCCGCACCCGCTCCCAAGCCCGCATATACTCAATCCGACGAATTGAAAGGGTGAGCTGACCATCTTCATTTTCATCGGTAAGAATGAAAAATTCCCGTGTTTCGTTTGATTGTAAGACTTCTTCCGGGGCATCGACCCGGTTAATAGACATTTCTTGTATGGGTATATATGCTGCGGTTTTCGCACCTATGTCAATCAGAGCGCCGCGCGGCTCTATACTGAAAACTGTACCCGGTACGACATCTCCAGGGCTGAAGTGATAGTCGTATTTATCTAGTAGAGCAGCGAAATCTTCGTGGGTAAATCCAATTTCTGTAGCGGTTAAGTTCTGATTGACCATGCTAATGTATTCCTGGGTCTAGTCTCCGTAAAGGTTTTGTCATAAATTCAGTTTATTATGTAAGTAGGGGGAGGACAATTTCCACTTACATTGCTGTCTTATCCTAGCTTAGAATAGCTAGTCTTAACACATATCAACTTCCAGACATAAAATTATATCATATATGGCGGTGAATAGGGAATAGGGGACTGGGGACTGGGGACAGGTGACAGGTAACAGGGAACAGGGAACAAAGCGCAGATAACCCGTGAAGTAGTTGTTGCCTGTAAGGGATCAATCTCCGTGCGTGTAACTGGAACAATCAGTTATTGTGACAACAAATGATTGGTTTGGGGTGATACGCACACTTTCGTTTATTACCTAAACCAAGTAGTTTTATTTGAATGAGTACATTAGCACTGGGATTAACGCACTTGATAGAAAGGCGTAAGTGAGTATGTTTTGGTAGACTAAATCTTACTGAAAACGCTATAATTCTAGAGCAATTATCTCACTTTTATTACCAGGTGTACTCTTGACTGGCTTTACTAATAGATACGAAACACTTCGCAAAGATGCCTGGTCTGCACTTCAAGATGCAAACCATTTAGCTGTGGCATATCGTCTCAGAGCTACCCAACTTACTAAATGGAAAAGAGTTAGAGATTTCATAAGTTTGGGAGTAACTCCAGGTCTACTTTCTGCTACATTCGTTTGGGAAAATGCTGTATTAAGAACTATACTTTTTATTATTTCAGGTTTATGTTCTGTATCTAGTTGGGTATGGGTTACTTTCGGTCTCTCATTTAATTGGGATAATCAGCTTCGTTTAAGTATTGAAATTCCTCAAAAATTGTCACTTTTGATGCCAGATATTGAAGAAAATCTTGAATCTCTAACTAATCTTCAAAATACTAAAAATGAACAAGAAGCCGAGAAAGCTGCTAACAAACTAAAAAATCTGGTGCAACAGGTAAAATCTTTAAGGGGTGAACTAGAGCGTGAGCAGGTTCATATCAAACCTTGGATGAATCTAATAGCCCAACAAGATACGATGCGAAATCGTAATGGAAGATGTGGGTCTTGCTATCAAGAGTGGATACCTGGCTCCAAAATTCTCAATACAGATGCTGCAAAAGCTCTAATAAGGAAAGCAAAGACAAACAAACTACAAAGAATTTGTGAAGATTGTGGACAAAAACTTCCTTCCAATCCTTAAAATTTTCTTATTGCATTAAATTTATAATATAATTATACCCCTTATGTTAGTTAAGAAATCTTGTAGTTTCAGAGCGGTTTCCAGAATTGCCTAAAAGGATAATTTTAGAAATATCAACGAAGTTACAATAGTTTAAACACATAATGTACATAAGGCGTATCATACATCAAAATGTGTAACAGGTAGAAAAATAATGGGCATCATAACTTATAATTCTGTATCAGAACTAGCTCAAAAAATTAAGTCAGAACTTAAAGAAGCAGAATTTAAACAACTTATTAAAGAGTTGGTAAATAATAATCTAGCAGAGTTTCAAGAGTATAGACAAGATACTGTAGCGGCTGGTAATTATGCTCCTATTGTAAAAACTTGTATAGCTTGTGGTCGCCCTGTTTAAGATTTAATAATTCAGGTAGTCAGAATCAGGATTTACAGGATTTAAAGATTTTAGGACTTACGCACTGTACAAATTAACTATCATGTGTATGAACGATATTTGGTCGTTTCAGGCTTTGCGGATGAAGTCTAGATAAATAGCGATCGCTAAAAAATCATCGAAAAATCGGGTTTAAATCCCTGAAAGTCATACCCCCTATTTGGTATTTCCTGTCAATGCGTAAGTCCTAGATTTATGTATGCCTAACGCTCCCGCAAGGGATACAGGATCAAGAAGAACCACTAATATTCAAAATATGAAATCTTACCAGATAATTTTTCATACAAAATCCTGTTAATCCTCTAATCTTGGTAATCCTGATTCTGACATTTTGGTTTAATACCTAAAACAGAATATCCGTTGCTACTATTATCAGTAACAACGGATATTATTAGCATATATTCCCTTATAAATCGGGAATAACTAACTACTTATCTTTTTTCTCAAACCGAGGGGGTTCGCGGAAGGCGATTGAAAAAAAGAGTACACCTATTGCTAGGGCTAAAATCAAGATGTAAGCAACACTTTCCATATTTTTCAGATCCTGCCTGTTGAGCCAGTAATTTTAGTTTACCAAACCGGGGAAAAAGCATGAAGTAGAAAAATCTACTTCACACCTGATCCAAGTTTTAAGCTTCCGTTCTCCGGCGAGTTGTCTTGTCACCCAGCTTCTGGAAAAGACCCCATTCAACTTGTTCTTCTTCAATTTCCACACCGGCAAATACATCACGGTAAATTGTCCGTGAACCATGCCACAGGTGACCAAAGAAGAATAATAGAGCGAATACAGCATGACCAAAGGTAAACCAACCTCTGGGGGATGTGCGGAATACACCGTCAGAGTTCAAGGTTTCTTTATCAAATTCAAAGATCTCTCCACCTTGAGCTTTACGGGCATACTTCTTGACATCAGCGGGATCTGTAAAGGTTTTACCATTCAGATTACCACCGTAGAAACTGACAGTTACGCCAGTTTGTTCAAAGCTATATCTAGATTCTGCCCGACGGAAGGGGATGTCAGCCCGGACAACACCATCTTTATCGGTCAAAATGACTGGGAAGGTTTCAAAGAAGTTAGGTAGACGACGAACTGTTAATTCCCGTCCTTCGGCATCTGTGAATACAGCGTGACCTTGCCAAGATTCAGCAATACCATCACCCTTCACCATTGGACCTGTACGGAATAGACCACCTTTAGCGGGGCTATTACCAACATAATCGTAGAAAGCCAGTTTTTCAGGAATCTTTGCCCAGGCTGCGGTCAAAGAATCACCTTCAGCAACACTGGTTTGCACACGACGCTGAATTTCTTGACGGAAGTAGTCTTGATCCCACTGATAGCGGGTAGGTCCAAACAGTTCAATTGGGGTAGCAGCGTTACCGTACCACATAGTTCCGGCTACTACGAAAGCAGCGAAGAAGACAGCAGCGATACTGCTAGAAAGTACGGTTTCAATATTCCCCATCCGTAGGGCTTTGTAGAGCCTTTCTGGAGGTCTAACTGTCAGGTGGAATAAACCTGCGATAATACCAACTACACCAGCCGCAATGTGGTGAGCGACAATGCCACCGGGGTTATAGGGGTTAAATCCAGCCGGACCCCATTCTGGTGCTACTGGCTGAATACTGCCAGTGATGCCATAGGCATCAGACACCCACATTCCCGGACCAAATAATCCAGTTTGGTGGAATGCACCAAAACCAAAACAAAGTAAACCGGATAAGAACAGGTGAATACCAAACATTTTTGGCAAATCTAGCGCAGGTTCACCAGTGCGAGGATCTCGAAAGAGTTCCAAATCCCAGAAAACCCAGTGCCAAACGGCAGCCAAGAATAATAAACCAGAAAGAACGATGTGAGCCGCAGCAACGCCTTCAAATGACCAGAAACCGGGGTCTACTGCTGTGCCACCAGTTACGCTCCAACCGCCCCAAGATTCGGTCACGCCTAAACGTGCCATGAAGGGAAGTACGAACATCCCTTGTCGCCACATGGGGTTAAGAACTGGATCACTAGGGTTATAAACGGCTAGTTCGTACAATGCCATTGAACCTGCCCAGCCAGCTACTAAAGCTGTGTGCATTAAGTGTACAGAAATCAGCCGACCTGGATCATTCAGAACGACTGTATGTACCCGATACCAAGGTAGTCCCATTGACTACAAGCCTCCAGGATAGTTATGTTTACAAAGCAATTTTCTTACTGAGGTTCTGCATGACGGAAACCGTCAATCAGAAGAATCTCTGAGTTTTTTTATTGCTGATTTTGAGTTTGGCAATACCGACGCACTACCATAGTTTGAGTTCTTTGTCAAGAACTAGCTGTTTGAGTGTTTGGGTAATTGCTAAACAAAAATGAGAATATTCTAAAAAGTGTAACTATTGATGGAACGCTTTGCAAGGGTTTCTATTGTTGGGGTTTTACTGGGCGATCGCCAATATTCTCAAGTAATTTGGAATATAACACCAAGCACTATCTATTAATTTTGTCAATAGTTATTGATTTAACTTTACGTTAATTAACTTAATCTGCAATATATTCCATTTAAAACACCTAAAGAAGCTGATCGCTATAATAAAACCAGTATCACTGAGGAAAAATCAACAATGTCCATTACACTAGATCTGCCACCGAAAATTGAGGGGTTGCTGCGACAGCGGGCTGAAAGTACCGGACAAGATATTTCGCAAATGGCGATCGCAGTTCTGACTTTGGGGCTGAGTTTGGATGATAATGATTTTTTTGAGGCTTTAAAGGGAATCCAACGCGGGCTTGATGATTTTGAAAGAGGGCAATTTTCGAGTTTAGAGGATTTTATTGTCGAACAAAACCAAAAATATGGACTGTCTCTGGAAGCATGACGTACCATATTGATTTCTCTAGTGTTGCGAAAGCTGAAGCGGATGCTGCCTTCTTAATTCTTTCTCAGTTTACGACAGGAGAACGCGCCCAGACCTGGTATCAAGGACTGATTAATGCAATCGTCTCCTTGCAAAAAATGCCTCAGCGCTGTCCCATCGCCCGTGAGGATGCTTTCTTTACCCAAGAAATTCGCCAGCTTCTTTACCGTCAAGGAAAACAAACCTATCGCATTCTATTCACGGTTCTTGAAGACCAGACTATTCCCACGGTGAGAATTCTCCACATTCGTCATGCAGCACAGAAGACAATCGGTGAGCCAGAAGTAGAGGATTAATCGTCTTGGCTTCCATCCACAACAGCGCTTCGCGATCGCTTGCGGGTAAACTACAGGTTTTATTTTAGACTGAGTTTATGTATAGAAATTCTGGCTCTGGCTATTGGGGAGGAATAGATTCAAAAGCCTGTAATTTGCGGCAAAATTAGGTATATATCCCGAAAATTTTGTATAATGCTTAAATTATGTTGTAACATAAATGATAGAAATTCTAAATTAAAGCAGTAGTACGAGCTAATGAAGAAGAAATTTCCATGAAAACATTTGTTGTATGGTTATGATTCGTTTAAATTTAAATTGAAGTTAAACACAAAATTTTTCAATTTTGGGGGTAGAAACAGCTTGATAATTTCTACCCATAACTATCCATATGTTACTGTTTGTCCAAGTCTTCAATAAGTTGATCAACAAATTCCCTTAACCGTTGCTGCTGTGTTAGGGACGGTTTTAATTTTTTCTCTGACCGCAAGATTGTTAGTTGTACATTATTTTTGAGGTGCTATAAATGTTTAAATTACCAGATAATCTCCCTACGTTACCCGAAATTATTGATAATCTGCCAAATATCTGCGGTTGGGAAAAAGAAGTGTTGACTGTAGTTAACCACGATGAGCCTATTTTTTTACCAACGACTAATCTGAAATTAGCAGATATTAATGCAGTATTTGCGATCGCTCTACATATGCACCAACCCACTATCCCCGCGGGAAATAATGGTTTATTGATCAGCAATTTACAATATATGTTTGCCCATCAGCAACAAGGAGATAATCACAATGCTGCCCCTTTTGCTAATTGTTATAGTCGCATGGGAGATTTTATTCCTGAATTAGTTGCACAAGGCTGTAATCCCCGTGTGATGTTGGATTATTCTGGTAATCTTTTATGGGGACTGGTACAAATGGGCAGAAGTGATATTCTAGATAATCTTAAACGCATCACCTGCAATCCTACCTACCAGCCCTATGTAGAATGGTTGGGGACTATGTGGAGTCATGCTGTCATCTCTTCCACCCCCATAGCAGATATTAAACTCCACATTATCGCTTGGCAACATTATTTTGCGGCAATTTTTGGTTGGGAAGCATTAGCAAGAATCAAAGGATTTTCCCCTCCAGAAATGCACTTACCAAACCATCCGGATACCTTGTTTGCATTTATCAAAGCCTTAAAAGAATGTGGTTATCGTTGGTTATTAGTGCAAGAACATACTGTAGAAACAATTAATGGTCAGCCTTTAAATTATAAACATTTACCACATCGGTTAATAGCTCGCAATTCCCAAGGAGAAGAAATTAGTATTACTGCATTGATAAAAACCCAAGGTTCAGACACTAAATTAGTCGCCCAAATGCAGCCATACTATGAAGCCAAAACTTTATCTAAACAAAAATTAGGTGATGTTGTCGTACCTCCCATAGTTAGTCAAATAGGTGATGGTGAAAATGGTGGTGTGATGATGAACGAATTTCCCGGCGGTTTTCAACAAGCTTGGGGGGATATGGTGCAAAATGGAGGAGGTAAAACTGGTGTTGTTGGTGTTTGCGGTACAGAATATTTAGAATTATTAGCAGCAGCAGGTTGTCAACTGGAAGACTTTCCTAGCTGTCAAGCAAGTGGACAACATCAAATCTGGGCGCAAATTCCTGAAGATAATTATCAACTAGATGCTGTAGAAAATGCGATTCAAGAACTGAAGAAAAATCACCCCAATTTTCAGATTGATGGGGCATCATGGACAAATCATATTAGTTGGGTGCAAGGATACGAAAATGTTTTATCTCCCATGTATAAACTTAGCAATTTATTTCATGGGAAATTTGACGATTTATTATCAGATCAATCCAGTGTAAATCTGACTCAAGATAGTCAATACCGCCAACTGCTATTACATAATCTCTTATTACAAACTAGCTGTTTTCGTTATTGGGGACAAGGGACTTGGACAGACTACGCTCAGGAAATTTACCGCCAGGGAGAGCAATTACTTTAAGTTCCTGGACGAGAACGAATATGATCTGGTATATGATGGCGATCGCCTAATGTTTCCAACAAAGGACCATTAACATCAAATTTAACCATACTTACCGAAGCAACCAAAATATTTACCCGATAACGATAGCGTCCTAAATCAATTCCCAGCAAACTGCAAAGCATAATCCGAATCGTGGCTTTATGGGAAACTACTAAAACATTACCTTGGGGATATTTTTCTTGAATTTCCGCAATTACAGGCAGAGAACGGTTAGCAATATCTACCGCAGTTTCTCCACCAATGGGTGCATTCCAAGCGGGTTCTGTCAACCAGTTCAGATAGTTTTCTGGGTAATTTTCCTGAACAAAGGATTTACTCTTGGTTTCCCATTGTCCATAACTACCTTCTCTGAGTCCTTCCCGCACCTGCATCTCCATCCCAATAGCATCACAAAATGGCTTGGCAGTGGCAATAGTGCGCTTCATCGGACTAACATAAACCGCTGACCAGTTCAATTTTTGATAAACATCAGCAAAACTGGATGCCATTTGCATTCCTTCTTGTGTCAATTCTGCATTAGTTTCACCGCAGAAATTACCAGTTTGACTGAAAGTTGTTTCACCATGTCGCAGTAAATATAAATTGAGTGTCATAGTTTGGATGAGGATGGGGATAAAAGAGTTTGTGCAAAAATAAAATATCATTAATCTCGCAATCGAGTCTGTAACAAGATGATATAATCCTGACAAGATATTTTAAAACCGATTAATTTTACTTCTTTTAGTATGGCTGCTGCTGAAAAAGTGATGACTGGAGTAACAACTATAGAAGAAGTTTTTAGAGTATTACCCCGTAGTGCTTTATATCATTAAAATAGGGAACAGGGAATAGAGAATTGGTAAATAAAAATGGCTCTACCGTTCCCCTTATGGAGAAGAATATTAATTTAATTTTTGTAGGTTGGGTTGTAGCTTGCTTCCCGCAGGGTACGAAGTGAAACCCAACATTGGCGGTAGAATAGTAAGAGTTGTTGGGTTTCCTCGCGTCAACCCAACCTACAATAAACGTTGTTTTACATAAAGGGAACGGTAGAGCCATAAAAATATATTTCCTCTTACCTCTTCCCTTATTTTTGGAATATTGCTAACTCGGTTTTGGGGTCAAAAAAATGCAGTTTATCAGGCACAAATGATAACCAAAGTTGGTCATTTATCTTTATAAATCTATCTGGGGGAACTCGAACTTGTAAAGTTTGTCCATCTACATTTTGTAAATCAGGATCAGAAATTTTTACAGCTAAAAAAGTGTCATTTCCTAAGTTTTCTACTAAGTCTACTTTGACTGGTAAATTTTTAGTAGCAGGTACACCCAAACTGAGATGTTCTGGACGAATACCCAATATTAAAGTTTGTCCGTCGTAGTTTTGTAACGCACTTCCCCACACATCTGGAAGGGTAAAGCGAAAGTTAGTATGGGTAATTAATAAAGGTGCGTGAAACTCCACAGGGATAAAATTCATGGGTGGAGAACCGATAAATTCCGCGACGAAGCGATTAGCAGGACGATTATATAGTTCTAAAGGTGCTGCAACTTGCTGTATTTTACCTTCTGACATAATGGCAATGCGATCGCCCATTGTCATCGCTTCAGTTTGATCATGGGTAACATAAATCGTCGTTATTCCCAATTGACGTTGTAATTTAACAATTTGGCTGCGGGTTTCAGCTCGTAGTTTAGCATCTAAGTTAGATAATGGTTCATCCATTAAGAATACTTGGGGATTGCGGGCGATCGCCCTTCCCAATGCTACCCGTTGTCTTTGTCCCCCGGAAAGTTGTTTCGGTAACCGATTTAACAGAGTTTCAATTTGTAATAAACCCGCAACTTTTTGGACTCGTTCATTAACAATTCTTTCTTTTGGAGAAATATACCGTAATCCACTAGGTAACTTTTTTGTTAACCCTACAAGTAGATTTTCGCCCCATTGAGTCAGTCTTTTTTTGCCAACTTCCTGATCTGGAAACTGACGACGTAAGCCAAAAGCAATGTTGTCATATACAGTCATGTGGGGATAGAGTGCATAACTTTGAAACACCATAGCGATATCCCTGTCCTTGGGAGGTAAGTCATTAATCAAGCGAAGCCCTGCGGTATCTCCTACCGAAATGTTACCACCAGTCATTACCTCCAGCCCAGCGATTAACCTCAGCAGGGTACTTTTACCGCAGCCAGATGGTCCCACCAGCACCATAAATTCACCATCAGCAATGGTTAAATTAATCCGTCTCAAGACACTTACACCATCTGTACCGTCTGGTTGCGTTTTTGCACCTTCCCCACCGCGAGAGGGAAAACTTTTATAAACGTTTTCTAATACAACTTGTGCCACGAGAATTCACTTTAAAATTTATTAATTTGTAAAGGCGGGATTTCTCCACCCATACATTACATATTATACATTGTTTCCCAAGACCCATATCCTTGACTTCTTCAAGAAGTCGGGGTTCTTATTGATTCTAGCAATTCTTGAATCTGCTGATTAATAATTTTGACATCAAAACGTTGACCGGCACTAATTCTGGCATTATTAGCGATATTCGCAGTTTTTACAGATTCTTGCAGACAATTATGAATCACCTTTGCTAATTCTTGAGGTTCTCCAGGTGTGACTAAAAAACCATTAATCCCATCTTCCACTAATTCTATTGCACCACCAGCTTGAGCCGCAACCACAGGTTTACCACACAGCATAGCTTCAACAATAACTCTTCCAAAAGGTTCAGGTGCAGTGGAAGTATGAGTAATTAAATCACACATTGCCATTAATTGGGGAATATCTGAGCGAAAACCTAAAAAATTGACTCGATTTTCTAACCCTAATGCAGTTACTTTTTGATGTAAATCTTTAACATATTCCTGTTCACCAAATAAAGCATCACCAACTAAAATTACTACCACATTTTCTGGACATTGAGAAAGAGCCTCAATTAAAATATGCTGTCCCTTCCAAAGAGAAAGCCGGCTAAAATGTCCAACAACAAATTTACCTTCTAATTCTAAATTAGCTCGGATTTTTCTAACTTCTAATTCATCAACTTGATAATTTTCTATAGCAAAACCATTATAAACAACTTCAACTATATCCGGTTTTCCTCCAGCTTGTAAAAATGCCGTTTTACTAGCTTGAGAATTAGCAATGACCAAAGCAGCACAACGGTTAATTAAATTAACAGCAACTCGCAAATTAGTTTTACTAAAATGTTCTAGAGAAAGAATATCATGTAAATGATAAACGAGAGGACGGCGAGCGAAAAAACTAGCTATTGCCGCGACAACTAAAGCCTTTTGAGTATTAGCATAAATTAAATCATATTTCTTTGCCCGTTGCACAACCTGATTAATTAAAGGAATTATTTGCCCTAAACTAGCTAATGCTGGAAATAAACCACTTTGTTTACCAACTTTAATAGCTTGAGTTGTCAAAACCTCCACAGGAATTTGGTTTTCTTCGAGTAACTTACGAAAATCACCATCTGCGAATAAACCAACCAGGGAATTTTGACCATAAGGTTTAGCAATATCAACTAAACATAATTCAGCCCCACCAGGTTTACCACTTTGGTCTAAAAATAGAATTTTCATACAATTTATATAACGTTTTCTAGTCTAATTAGGTACACAATTATCTGCGTTCATCTGCATCCATCCTCTTCCATCTGCGGTTAATTCTTTCTTGTTGTACTCACTTGAATGGGAATTACTATATCATCAATTTAAGCTAAGAGAACTTGCCGAACTTGTTGAGCAATATTAGTCCAATCATAATTTTTAATTGTGTAATTACGACATTCTTCCCTAGAAGGTAAAGGCAGTTTTCCTAACATAACTTGTGCTAATTTATCAGCAATACTTTCAACGGTAATCGCCTCAGTAATTAAATCTGGAGAAAATTTCTGCAAAATTTCTGGCATTCCCCCCACAGGAGTACATAAAACAGGAGTACCACAGGCTAGAGATTCCAAAATAGCTAATCCAAAACCTTCAAAAGATTGACTTGGCATCACAGTTAAATCAGCCGCTTGATAAGCCACAGGTAAATCATTTTCAGGTAAGAAACCTAAGAATTGCACATTATTTTCTAAACCTAATTCTCTAGCTTGTTGTTGAAGTAAAGCTTGAATATGACCACGACCAGCTATAGCTAACCAAATATCAGGAATTCCCACTTTAATCATAGCTATAGCTTGCAATAACTTATCAATTCCCATGCGGTGAACTAAGCGACGGGAAGTAAATAATATCGGCCGATTAGTTGGCCAACCTAGTTTTATTCTAGCCTCTTGACGCGAGAGATTATTCTGAAAATGATTAATATCAACTCCACCAGGAATGATGTGAATTTTCTGCCAGGGAACTTGGTATTTTTGATGGAGAATCTGACCAAAAGCTTTACTAAGGACAATAAAGCGATCGCACCGATTATAAGTGCTTTGTTCTATTATTTTTTCCTTTAGCCAAACACTCAACTTTTTATTAACAACTTCTTCCTGACTTTCCGAAGCCCAAGGCCCATGAAAGTTAAAAGTAACCGGTACTCCCTTAGGTAAAATATCTAAAATTGGAAAACTATATAATGCAAAATGGAGATTAATTGCATCAGGTTTACCTAATCTTGTTTTCTGAAAATTATCACGAATTGACCATAACCGAGAACTAATTTTACTATCTGGAAAAGCTAAATTAGTCAACTTAATCTGTGTATTTTTAGCATCTAGAGGTAAACCCACTCCACATAATTCTACTTGGTCTTGAGATGCTGCTAATTTATGAATTAGTTCATAAATATACCGTTCCAAGCCTCCAGGATTGTTAGGAAACCAACCCATACCTAAAGTTAGAATGGATGCTGATGCTGAACTTGATTTTATATCTTTACCTGCCACTTACTTATCTCCCCTTTGATAGATAAATTGATATTATTTATTTTGATTTATGCTTTTATTTATTTTGTCAATGCCAAGATAATTTATTTTCAGCATAATCTTTTAATACGACGCTGAAAATCTAAATCGGTTTAAATATCAAAAATATTCTATTTCCACAAACAAAATACATCAAAAAAATATATTTGCATAACAAATAATAGATACTTGTAAAAATATCAACAGTATCAAGTATAATTTACTTATTTATTTTGAAAATATATATTGTTGATAAAGTTTTGATGAAATTAACTGCAAGATAAAATTTATTTGTTAATTTATGAGTAAGAATTTAAAAGCCTATCCCACAGGGATAAATTAAAAATTCAAAAAGCATATTACAGCAACCGAATTATTTATGCAGATTAGTAAAACTTGCTACAAACTTTATCAATATCTTCATAACTTATTTTCGAGGAGATATTGGCGAAAAAAAATAACTTTCAATATTTTACTTGGTTTAACCTGTGGACTACTTATAACATTTGCCGGAATGACAATGGATTTAGCCACAACTAAAAAATCCAAAGCAGTCAAAACTCCTGAAATTACATATATTACTTCTTGGTTAGGAAATACTATTGGTAATGGTAAATTGCGAGTACAAAATAATATAGAAGGAATGTATGTCAAAGATGATGGGACAATTTACACAAATAGTGCTTGGGATGAAGCTGGTAGTGAAGCAGGAATATATAAAGATGGTAAACCAATTTTTATCCTCCAAGATACACATGGTTGGAATCGTTTAGGGGGTAAAGCAATAACAGTAAATAGCAAATATATTTATATTTCTATGACTCAAGGTGGAGTAGATCAAACTAAAGAAGATTATCCTCCCCAAGGACAAACTTGGTACTGCGTCAGACGTTATGACTTAACAGGAAAACCTGCACCTTTTGAGAAAGGGAATGGCTGGGATAAAAGTATGTTAATTACCAGCAAAAGTCATGAAGTCACAGGAATAGCAACAATAAATAATCACCTATTTGTTAGCAATGCTGGGGAGAATATTGTTCGGGTTTATAATACCGAAACAATGGCAGAAATAAACAAATTTACCGTTAATAGTCCCGAAAACATTACCATTGATAAAAAAGGTAGTTTGTGGATTATTCAAAATCAAAAAGGTGCTAAATTTGGAAAAATTGTCAATTATTCTCAAGACGGAAAAAAATTACCAAAAGAAATAATAGATGTTGATAAACCATCAGCATTAGCCATTGATAATCTCGGCAGACTGTTAGTAGCAGAAAATGGGATTAATCAACAATTAGTAATTTACAATATTAATAATCAGCCGGTTCGCGTGGATACTTTTGGGGATAAAAAAGGTATTTTTGGTGGTGTACCTGGAGAAGTAAAAACATCGAAACTCTACGGGATTACAGGAGTTGGTACAGATGCCAAAGGTAATATTTATGTAAATAATAATGGCTTTAATACATCGGGAACAGATTTAAGAAAATTTTCGCCATCAGGAAAAATAGTATGGCAATTATTAGGATTAATATTTGTAGATAATGCAGATACAGATCCAAAAACAGATGGTGTAAATATATTCACCAAACAAGAACAATATGTCATGGATTATAGCAAGCCTGCTGGTAAACAGTGGACATATAAAGCCTACACAGTTAATCCCTTTAAATATGCTCAAGATCCACGGCTGCATACATCACCAGATGGAACTTTTGTCCGCCGAATTCAAGGAAAACCTTTTCTATTCCTCACAGATATGTACAATAGCTTTTTGCAAATTTATCGTTTTCAACCAAAAACAGATGGTAAAATTGCAATTCCTGCCGGGATGTTTGTTGGTACTAATGATCAGAATAAACAATCTATTAATGGCAATTGGCCACCCAATCAACCCGCAAACGGAGAATGGATTTGGCGTGATAGTAATGGCAATGGTGCATTTGAAAAAAATGAATATGATAGCAGTCAAGACTATCCCTATATCGGAGGTTGGTGGGTAGATAGCAAAGGAGATATTTGGAAAACTTTGCGAACAGAAGATGGCATTCGTCATTATCCTTTACAGGGATTAGATGCTAAAGGAAATCCCATCTATACCTATAGTTCGATGAAAAAAATCAGGACTCCTAGCACCTTTAAAGACTTGCGACGGATTGAATATTTTCCCGAAACAGATACTATGTATTTATCCGGTTTTACCATTGAACATCCAGCATTTGCTGATGATGCCAAAGTCATAGGATCAGAAATTGCTCGCTTCGATAATTGGAGTAAGGGAAATCGCACTCCCAAATGGCGAATTGTTGTCCCCTACGACACCACAGGTAAAGGACAAATTGCCACCGCAGCCATGAGTGTAGCTGGTGATTATGTATTTGCAGTGGGTGTAAAAACCGCAGAAGTATCTGTTTATAAAACTGCTACCGGAGAACTTGTAAAAAAGATGACTCCAGGTGCAGAAGTTGGTAAAGAAAGTGGTTGGGTTGATATTCCCTATGGTATCCGGGCTTTCCGTCGTGCTAATGATGAATATCTGGTATTTGTCGAAGAAAATTGGCAAGGAAAGGTGCTTATCTATCAGTTTCCTATTTGATTTATAGCAGGTTTAAATAATTTGTGAATTCGGAAATACCCAATTTATTAAATAAGTTGGGTATATAAATCAATTTAGAGTATTTTGGGTGAGCGATCGCTCTTTTATCTAAAATCTTCCCTAATTTACAATTAAATCTTGATCCCTTCCTTATTTTCCAGAGGAAAAGCTGCATGGGAAAAATCAATATCTTAATCAAGAAACAGCATATTGAGAATGTTGTCTAAGTGAAGGATAATGAAAACCAATAACAATTTCTTGTTTAGAGATTCCTCTTTCTTCTAATTCATCACCAACATCAATATCTGTATTATTTTCCTGAAGCCAGATTTTCCCATCTTTGATATCAAAGTGAAATATACAGGAATGAACTCGGCGTTTTTTATCCCAACCAGTTCGCAGTAAAAGATAATGATCATTTTCAGTATCAAAGATCAATTGAGTTTCCATATTTTGATCTTGTGAACCGTAATTAGCGTATTGAGTCAGAAATTCTCGCAAACATTGACGATAGTAATTTAGTTTATCCATAATTTTATTACTCCCGTTACTTCATCATAAACAATTAATTTTACAGGATAGTTTTGTAGGGCTTTCTGGATCAAAATTTCTCCAAATAATGACTCATAAGTTGAATCAGGAACTGCTAAATATAATATCCTGTCTGGTTCGTTTTCCTGTAGGGCAATTTTATAGGACAGATATTGTCCCAAAGCACCATAGAAATCTGTAATTTTTGAAGCTCTGAGAAAGCTTTTAACTTCAACAGCTATTTTGTGGTTATCTTTCTCTGCACCAATCAGTTGTTCAGCCCCTAAGTCAATCTGAATATTCAAATTGCCGATACTTAAGTATAGAGGATCATGAGAGATTATCCAACCGTCTTGAGTGAGAGCATCTTTGACTAAATTATGGAAGATATCTTTTCTGGACATTTTTTAAATTATGTGAAATTCTCTACTCATTTGAGTATGGCGATTATGTTGATATAGTTTATTTTAGAGTATTCCACGCTTTTTTTCTCACGCAGAGGCGCAGAGTCACAGAGAGAAATCAAGAGTGTGGTATAAATAAATGACAAGTGCTGTAAAAGCAAAAAAACCCTCGATAAATTAACCCAAGGGTTATTAATGAAGATTTGATAAATGTAAGTCCCCTATTAAATAATCAGAGAACTTGAAAAACTAATTAGTAATTTCCTAGATTATATAAACTAGACCAAATCAGACACTACTAATTTTCATTTTGACTATGGTTATCGTTAAAACTTTGCCATAACTGATATGCACCATATCCAACTGCGGCTATTTAAATTTAATTTTACTTCCCCATGTTCCAGTTTATCAGCCAAAACACGCAAAGCCAAAGCCTAAACCTTAGCCACCGCTTCCTGTCTTATCTGACAATAAGCCAACACACCGGGAAAATCAATCACTTCCGCAATAAAGCGTCCGTCTTCCTCTTCTTCAATCTCTATTTTCAAGTTCATAGCCTGTAACGGTAAGGTAATAAAAGCCATATTTAGTAAAAATAAACAAAATAGATGACATCCATAGAATCCCACAAAAAAGCCAAAGCCCTCAAACCCGGAAGCGTGCGCCCCGCAAAAGAACTCTGTAGCGAATGCGGACTATGTGACACCTACTACATCCACTACGTCAAAGAAGCCTGCGCCTTCATTACCCAAAGAATAGACGAACTAGAAACCACCACCCATAACCGCCCCCGCAACCTAGAAGACGAAAACGAACTATATTTTGGCGTACACCAAGAAATGATGTCCGCCAGAAAACAACAACCCATAGAAGGCGCACAATGGACAGGAATAGTTAGCAGCATAGCCATAGAAATGCTCAATCGCGGCTTAGTAGAAGGCGTAGTCTGTGTCCAAAACACTAAAGAAGACCGCTTTCAACCCATGCCCATTATCGCCCGCACAGCCGAAGAAATACTAGCAGCCAAAGTCAATAAACCTACCCTATCCCCCAATCTTTCTGTATTAGAAGAGATAGAAAAATCAGGAATGAAACGGTTATTAGTCATCGGAGTAGGTTGTCAAATCCAAGCATTACGAGCCGTAGAGAAAAAACTCGGCTTAGAAAAACTCTACGTACTCGGAACACCATGCGTAGATAACGTTACCCGCGCCGGACTGCAAAAATTCCTAGAAACCACCAGCCGTTCCCCCCAAACAGTAGTCAGCTACGAATTCATGCAAGACTTCCGAGTCCACTTCAAACACGAAGACGGTTCAGAAGAAACAGTCCCCTTCTTCGGCTTAAAAACCAACGTCCTCAAAGACATCTTCGCCCCATCATGTATGAGTTGCTTCGATTACGTCAACTCCCTCGCTGATATCGTCGTCGGGTATATGGGCGCACCTTACCAATGGCAATGGATAGTAGTCAGAAACGATACAGGCAAAGAAATGCTCGAACTGATAAAAGACCAACTCAACACCCAGCCAGTCACGTCCCAAGGAAACCGGAAACCAGCAGTACAGCAAAGCATACCAGCTTACGACCAAGCTGTGACCTTACCCATGTGGGCAGCGAAATTAATGGGAGTAGTGATAGATAAGATTGGCCCCAAAGGACTAGAATATGCGAGATTTTCCATAGATTCGCACTTTGCGAGAAATTATTTGTATGTGAAGCGGAATCATGGAGAGAAATTAGAAGCTCATGTACCGGAGTTTGCGAAGCGGATAGTGGAGCAGTATAAGTTACCGGAATAAGATTTCGCGCAAAGGCGCAGAGGAGCAAAGGCGCAAAGGGAAGAAGAAGGAGGTAAGGTATTAAGAAGGAGGTTTATATGACTGAGAATGAAATTGCGACTCAGATTGTTGATGCTGCTTATAAGATTCATACCAGATTAGGACCAGGGTTGTTTGAATCTGTGTATGAGACTGTTTTGGCTTATGAATTGGAGAGTAGAGGTTTACAAGTAGCAAGACAACAAGCAATACCTGTAGTTTACGAAAGTGTTCATTTACAGGAAGGGTTTCGGGCAGACATCATAGTTGAAAACAAAGTCATCATTGAAATCAAATCCCTAGAAACCCTCCACCCTGTACACAAAAAACAACTTATCACCTATCTAACTCTTGCCAATATACGCCTTGGACTACTCATCAACTTTGGTGAAGTCCTCATCAAAGACGGCATTAAACGCATAGCCAACAAACTTTAACCTCTTCCTTCTCTTCCCTCTCTTCCTTTGCGCCTTTGCTCCTTAGCGACTTTGCGCGAAACTATTCTTAATTCTCCCCCACAGCCTCAATAGCCGCTTGTAAAGCAATAGATACATGAGTCCAATGAGTCCCCCCTTGGCAATAAACCACATAAGGCTCACGCAATGGTCCATCTGCCGATAATTCTAAGGTACTCCCCTCGATAAATGTCCCCCCAGCCATCACCACTTGGCTTTCGTAGCCGGGCATATCGTCGGGTATGGGTTCTAGATAAGATCCTATGGGTGAATGCTGCTGTATGGCTTTGCAGAAGGCGATCAGTTTTTTGGCTGAACCTAGTTTAATCGCTTGAATGACATCTCCTCTGGGTGCTAATGGTGGGGGGTTGACTGGATATCCGAGTTTGTCAAATACATAACCTGTCAGGTATGTTCCTTTCATTGCTTCCCCTACCATCTGTGGGGCTAAAAATAATCCTTGGAATAACAGGCGGTTTTGATCAAAGGTTGCTCCTCCTTCGCTACCAATACCGGGGGCTGTGAGTCTACAAGCGGCTGCTTCTACTAGGTCGGCGCGTCCGGCTATATAACCACCTGCACTCACGACTGTACCTCCAGGATTTTTGATCAATGATCCGGCTATGAGGTCAGCACCAATATGGGTTGGTTCTTGGGTTTCGATGAATTCGCCGTAGCAGTTGTCTACAAAACAAACGGTGTTCGGGTTTTGCTGTTTAACGATGTGAACAATTTTTTCTATGTCGGCTATGGAGAGGCTTGGCCTCCATGAATATCCGCAGGAACGTTGAATCAATACTAACTTTGTGTTGTCAGTAATGCTAGTGTTTAAGTTTTGCCAATCTATTTTTCCTTGATCAGTTAGTTCCAATTGGCGGTATTTTATGCCAAAATCAATTAGAGAACCTTGGCCTTGTCCTCTCAAGCCAATTACTTCTTCGAGAGTATCGTAGGGAGAACCGACTACTGCTAACATTTCATCCCCAGGACGAAGTACACCATACAGCGCACAAGCGATCGCATGAGTTCCCGAAACAAACTGCACTCGCACCACAGCAGCTTCAGCACCCATTATTTCGGCAAAAACTTTATCTAAGGTTTCTCGTCCTAAATCGTCGTGTCCGTAGCCACTTACGCCTGCAAAATGATGTGCGCCTACTCGGTGATGACGAAAGGCATCTAATACTCTTTTAAGATTATGCTTGACCTGAGCGTCAATACCAGAAAAAATTTCTAATAGTGCCTGTTCTGCTTCCCGCAGCCGTTCAAAGCTGTTCATCATTTCCTCATTCAAAAACATAAAATAGATATGCGGATTTTCGGATCTCGCAGATTAGGCTGAACAATTTCTATTCAGGTTACTGCATGACAATTGCTACTTCTAAACCTCCCATTAACTGGGTTAATACCCTATTTTTCGTTTCATTGCACGTCGGCGCTCTATTTGCCTTAATTCCGAGCAATTTTAGCTGGAAGGCAATTGGTGTTGCTTTATTGCTTTACTGGGTGACTGGAGGTTTAGGTATTACTTTGGGATATCACCGTCTTGTCACTCACCGTAGTTTTCAAACGCCTAAATGGCTAGAGTATGTCTTGGTAATCTTTGGGACACTATCTTGTGAAGGTGGTCCAATTGAATGGGTAGGTACACATCGAATTCACCACTTACATTCTGATACTGAATCTGATCCCCATGATTCAAATCAAGGTTTCTGGTGGAGTCACATGGGTTGGATGATTCATTTTGCTCCTGCTCACAGTCAAGTTCCTCGCTTCACTAAAGACATTATTGATGACCCAGTTTATCAGTTTTTACAGAAAAATTTCATTTTATTACAAGTTGCCTTGGGCATAATCCTATATTTCTTAGGTGGCTGGCCAATGGTAGTTTGGGGAATTTTTGCGCGGATTATTTGGGTTTATCACTGTACTTGGTTGGTAAATAGTGCTACTCATAAATTCGGATACCGCACTTATGATTCTGGTGACCAGTCAACTAATTGTTGGTGGGTTGCCATTCTCGTTTTTGGTGAAGGCTGGCACAATAACCACCATGCGTTTCAATACTCTGCCCGTCATGGTTTGGAATGGTGGGAAATTGATCTGACTTGGATGACAATTCAGTTATTACAATTACTAGGTCTAGCGACAAACGTAAAGCTGGCAGAGAAAAAGGCATAAGCAGATTTTCTGCTCAAAGTCAATAGTTTCATAGTCAATTTTTGGCTGAAGACTATTGACTTTTTGTGTGTAAATAAAGCAATTTTTAATTTGAAATTTTTAATTGCTCAATATCTATCCTAAGTTGTTCTAAGGTTGCTATAATCTCAGAAATTAATGTTACAAAACTTTGCAGCAAGTTACTTTTTTTAGTAACCTTGTCTAGCTGTCTGTTGTTTTTCAGGTATTCATGACTACATCAATCATCAAAAGTCAGGAAATAGCGGTCTCCACAGACCTTGGTAAAGACCAAATAAAACTAAAACATATTATCAAAAGTCTACCCAAGGAATGTTTTCAGAAAAATAGCCGCAAAGCATGGACAACTGTAATTATCAGTTCATCTATGGCTGCATTGGGCTATTATTTCATCGCCATTTCCCCTTGGTTTCTTCTACCCATAGCGTGGATTTTTACAGGAACTGCTTTAACAGGTTTTTTCGTTATTGGACATGATTGCGCTCATCGTTCATTTGCAAACCGTCGCTGGGTAAATGATTTAGTGGGACATTTCTTTATGATGTTCTTAATTTACCCTTTTCATAGCTGGCGCATTAAACATAATCATCACCATAAACATACCAACAAGCTAGACGAAGACAACGCTTGGCATCCTATTAGAACAGAAACTTTTGCAAGTTGGTCTAAAAGTAGACAGTCTGTCTTTGAGTTGTTTATCAGTAAACGTCTCTGGTGGGTAGGTTCTATTGGCCATTGGGCTGTTGTGCATTTTGATTGGCGCAATTTTCCGAAAAAAGAACAAGATAGTGTTAAATTTTCTGTGGCTGTAGTGGCTGTTTTTGCAGCGATTGTTTTCCCAACTTTGATTATTACAACTGGTGTTTGGGGTTTTATTAAATTCTGGGTTATTCCCTGGATGGTTTACCATTTCTGGATGAGTACCTTCACCATTGTTCACCACACTCTTCCAGATGTTCCTTTTGCAACTGCTAATAAATGGAATGAGGCTTTAGCACAGTTATTCGGAACTATTCATTGTGATTATCCTCGTTGGGTAGAAATTCTCTGTCACGATATTAATGTTCATGTTCCCCATCATATTTCTACTGCTATTCCTTCCTATAATTTGCGGTTGGCTTACAGCAGCATCAAAGAAAATTGGGGTGCTTATCTCCATGATGAATATAAATTCTCTTGGGGTTTAATGAAGGACATTACTAATCAATGTCAACTTTATAAAACTGATATTGGTTATATAACTTTTGACGAATATCGTGAGGAAAAATTATCAACTGTGAAGTAGTAATTCTTTCTACTTTTAGCACCAATTCTTTTGATTTGGCAATTAACCAAATTTAACCCGGTTTAGGTCAATTGCCAACATCTCAAGTTTGTATTTTAGAGGTCATTAAATATTACCTCACTGTTAATTTCTAATTTACAATCAATTAAATAATCCAGTGCAATTAGATACAATCGAGTTTAATCAAAACCCTAGTTCTGCATCTACTGAAGGTCAAGAAAAATTACCGTTTACTCTTCAGGATTTAAAAGCTGCAATTCCCGCTGAATGTTTTCAGCCAAGTGTAACGAAATCACTTTATTATTTCTTCCGTGATGTTCTGATTGTGGGACTGCTGTATGCAGCGGCTAATTATCTGGATTCTTGGTATTTTTGGCCAGTTTTCTGGGTCATGCAAGGAACTATGTTTTGGGCTTTATTTGTAGTTGGTCATGACTGCGGACATCAATCTTTTTCTAAGCATAAATGGTTGAATGATTTAGTTGGTCATATTACCCATACTTTCATTCTCGTTCCTTATCATGGTTGGAGAATTAGCCACAGAACCCACCACAAAAATACAGGCAGCTTAGAAAATGATGAAAGCTGGTATCCTGTCTCTGAATCAGAGTACGATGAAATGCCCTTAGCGCAAAGAATAGGGCGTTTTTATCTGTTCTTATTGGCTTATCCTGTGTATTTGTTTAAGCGTTCTCCTGGTAAAGAAGGTTCTCACTTTTCACCCAGTAGCCCACTGTTTAAGCCTTCAGAAAAATGGGACATTATCACCAGCACCACACTTTGGATTAGTATGGTGGCTTTGTTAGGTTTATTCACCTATCAGTTTGGTTGGATGGCGTTGTTAAAATACTACGCTGGCCCTTACATTGTCTTTATTATTTGGTTGGATTTGGTGACTGTCTTACACCATACTGAACCGGGAATTCCTTGGTATCGTGGGGAAGAATGGACTTTCCTGAAAGGGGCAATTTCTAGTGTTGACCGAAATTATGGAATTTTTAACCACATTCATCATGATATCGGTACTCATGTTGCTCACCACATTTTCTTGAATATGCCTCATTACAATTTGTTGAAAGCGACTGAGGCAATTAAACCAATTATGGGTGAGTATTTCCACGAATCGAAAGAACCAGTTTGGAAGTCTTTGTGGAATTCCGCTATTGGTTGTCATTTTGTTCCAGATACAGGTAGTAAGGTTTACTATACTTCTAAGAGTCAGAATGCAAAATAGTCGGTAGACTTTTTAAATCTAGGAAGTCCGCTAATGCGGGCTTTTTTTTATTTTAAATTTTCCTTAAAAGTGAAAATAGGGGATAATTATTCTCAAGAATCGGCATACTGAATAAGGGAGAAATTAAAAAACCACTCTTGGGACGAAGGTAATAAAGCGAAAATGAGACGTAAACCTGCTAATACTAGACCAACGAATAACCCTAAACCCTCTATTTTCCAATCCCCGGTGTTTAACTTCGCCACCATTGCCCTTTTAGGAGGAGTGATGATTTTGGGAATTGGGATTGGGATTGCGTTTAGTTCGACAACTACATTAAGTTCATCAAATGTGGCTTCCCGTGAGTTTATTGATACTAGAGCGCCAAATCCTGAGATTTGTGTGCAGTTTGGATCTAGTGCAATGGTGATGGATGCCAGACTCTTTGTCACTCTTAATCCCTTTAATGTCTTTGTTGCCCAGCCAAATATCCGTCCTGGATGTGTAATTCGTCAAAATAACTGGGCTATTTTAGAAAATAAAAAACTTGTAACATCAGATCAGGTAAGAGAATGTAAGAATCGTCTGAATACCTTTGGCTTTACAGGGGACTTAAATAGTGAAAAGCCAGATATTAGATGTATTTATCAAAATGAATCGGCTCAAAATTTCTTTTTATCTCAACCGGGGGCTGTGGGAAGTCCTCAAGATACGGAAAGATTTTAAATATGGGAGTCAGGAGTCACCGAGTCAGGAGTCACCGAGTCAGGAGTCAGGAGAAAGAAGAAGAAAGTTAAAAATTTTTCTTTTCCTTTTCCCCTTTCCCGACAAGGTTGAGTTTTCTCAGCCTAGATATACTTAATCACGACCATTAATAGCAATGAGTAAGCGTAAGATAAAGACGAATAAGTTAATGTAGGTGAGATACATTGACAAAGCTGCTGGTAAATATTCATCATTGCGGTAGGTACGAGGCAAGATGTAGAAATCAACTACTGATGCTCCTGCGAAGAGAAATACACCTATACCAGAGATACCAATTTCTAACCAACTGGGTGTATAAACGCCAAACAAGGCAAAGACAAATTGGAGCAGACAAACCACCAATAAGGCCACAATGCCCAAACTAACGGTTTTTGTCAACGCCATACCGTCTGCTTCCGAAAGGTTAGAACCGATTTTTCGGGCAACAATGAAGGTAATGCCACAACTTAAAGCAGCAATAGCAATACCTTGAATACCTACCCCTTGGGTTCTCAAAGCTACAAATACCAAGCCACTCAAGGTATATCCAGATAAGAGACTGTAAATACCCAATAGGGGTAAAGCTAGGGCTTTGTTACCTTTTGATGCCACATTTTGGGCAACGAAGAACAAAACTAATTCTAGAATTACTGCCCCTATGAATGTAGGGAAAAAGAGTCCGGGGTTATTGCGGATAACACCTAAACCACCATAAGTTCCGAATGCTGTTAGTACCAATCCACCACCGACATAGGGGAGGGCATTAGCGATAACATTGGGTCCAACGATGCCATGAGTTCTGGCCTCACGGTAAGCTTCACGAAAATTGCTGGAATTACTCATATCTAAAAACTGCCAAAAAAGATGGAAACTGAAGAAAATAACTTGCTAATTTCTATTGTTACAAATTTTTGGGTGGAGAAACCAGTAGGTAAATCGTGAATCTAAAATTTTTGGCTGGGTAGTGGTTTCATGATTAATTGGTTATGAAGCTTGTGAATAGATTTAAAAGCTTTGGTGGTATTGAACCTAAATTTAAGGCATCAGTTCACCATGTCTAAAAAGGTTTTTTGTACGCTAAGAAAATTTTAAGTACCTGAAACTACGGTTTTTCGTTCAAACTTGATTAAAACCAACGGCAGAATCATAACTCCTTCACTCAAAAAATACCTGGTTTGGCACAGCCTAACCTTGTGTCTATGTTATGGCTTTTTTGACCTTAAACCTCAATTCACCAACGCCGAATTTAAATATGTTCATAACGTAATGGGTAACTGTATGCTTCTCAATGAATTGGGAATTACCGCTATATTAAGTTTAGTAATAATACTGTAGTCATGATTATACAAATCTGAGAGTATAAGAAGCATGTATAAACTCAGGGTGTATACATGGTATTAGATATCGCAGGTCATACGTTGGATTCCGCCACCAGCCTTAATCTAAGCGGAACAAATCAATTAGTCACAGATTCCCTCACTCCTCTGTATAATACCGACTATTGGAAATTTCAACTTAGCAGTGCAAGTAACTTTAATCTCACTCTCAACGGGCTAAGTCAAGATGTTAATGTTGAGTTACTCGACACTAGCGGTGCTGTTATTAAAGGTTCATATAATACTGGTAGCCTAGCGGAGACAATTAATCAAAACCTCAATCCCGGCAATTATTATCTAGGAGTGCGTCTTAACAACAATACTACTAGCACTGCATACAATCTAAATCTATCAGCACCGGTTAACCCCTTAGTTAATATTACTGCTACAGATGCCACCGCGGGAGAAACTTTAACTACAGAAACAGCCGATTTAGGCAAATTTACTCTCACCCGCACAGGGGATATAACCTCAGCGTTGACAGTTAATTACACCGTTGATGGAACGGCTATTAACTTCACAGACTACAACACCTTAAATGGTAGCGCCACCTTTGCCGCAGGTACAGCCACAACCATAATTGATATTACACCCGTTGATGATAGTGAATTTGAAGGCATTGAAACAGTCGGAGTCAGCTTAATTAGTAGTGCGAATTATAACTTGGGTACAAATAATTTTGCCACACTCAACATTGCAGACAATGACAAACCCACCATTACAATTAGCACTAAAGATGTAACTGCGGGGGAAACTTTAAGCACACAAACAGCAAATCCTGGTCAGTTTAGCATTAGTCGTGGAGGGAATACCGCTTTACCATTGACGGTAAATTACACGGTTGCGGGAACAGGTATCAATGGCACAGATTACATTAAATTAAACGGTACAGCTACTTTTGCGGGTGGTTCAGCCACAACAATCATTAATGTTCTACCAATAGATGATACAATCTCAGAAGCAAATGAAACAGTAGTTCTCACTTTAGCCGCAGGGACAACTTACAATCTGGGAACAGCGAAAACTGCCACAGTTAACATTGCAGATAATGATATTCCTGTTATTACCATAGCTGCCACAGATACCAGTGCTGGGGAAACTTTAACTACACAAACAGCCAATCCTGGTAGATTTACCTTAACTCGCATTGGTAATCTCGCTTCTGCTTTAACTGTCAATTATACTGTAGCAGGTACAGGGATTAATGGTACAGATTACACCAGCTTACCTGGAAGTGTGACTTTTGCGGCGGGTGCTGCCACCACATTTGTTGATATTACACCTATTGATGATAGTGAATTTGAAGGTAGTGAAACTGTAGTTGTTAACTTAGCCACTGGTAGTAATTACAATATTGGCACGGTTAATAGTGCGACAGTTACTATTACCGAAAATGATAAACCCACTGTAACCGTTATTGCTAATGATAATACTGCTGGAGAAACTTTAACTACAGCAACAGCAAACCCTGGACAGTTTACCCTCTCTCGCAGTGGCAATACACTTGCACCATTGACGGTTAATTATACTCTCACTGGAACTGCAACTAATGGTACAGACTACAGCAATTTAACTGGTTCTGTCACCTTTGCTGCTGGTTATGCGACAACAACCATTAATGTCACTCCCATTGATGATACGGTATCGGAAGGAAATGAGTCGGTTGTTCTGACTTTAGTAACTGGTACAAATTACAATCTGGGAACTGGAAATACTGCCACTGTAACTATTGTAGATAATGATCTACCAACGATTACTATTAACGCTAATGATGGGAATGCTGGAGAAACATTAACTGGACAAATAGCAAATCCTGGTCAATTTACTCTGACTCGCATAGGAAGTACAACTTCATCTCTAACGGTTAATTATACTGTGTCTGGAACTGCAATTAATGGAACAGATTACAATACTTTAACTAATAGTGTGACTTTTGCTGCTGGTTCTTCAACAGCTTTGATTAATATTAGTCCCATTAATGATGCAGCGTTTGAGGGAAATGAGACGGTTATTGTTACCTTAGCTAGTAGTGCGAATTACGTTTTGGGTACTGCTAAGTCGGGAACTGTGACTATTGCTGATAATGATGCTGCACCGTTGATTACTGTTGCTTCACCCAATGGAGGAGAATCATTAGTTATTGGTTCAAATTATAATCTAACTTGGGTAGATAATATTGCTGAAAATGTCAAGATTGACCTTTATAAAGGAGGAGTTTATAACCGTACAATTTTCAGTTCAACTTTATCAGATGGTAGTGAAAATTGGTTGTTACCTGCTGATTTAGTATCTGGTTTGGATTATTCAATTAAGATTACCAGTGTTAATAATGGTAATGTTTCCGATTTGAGTAATAGTAATTTTAGTATTATTCCCAATCATACCGGATTGATTACAGACTTTAATAAAGACGGTAAAACTGATATTCTCTGGAAAAATCTATCCAGTGGAGAATTTGGTGGTTGGGCAATGAATGGGACTACAGGTAGTTGGATAGACCTTGATGATGGAGGCGATAAAAACGATGGAGCTTGGTATTTTGTAGGCACAGGAGACTTTAATAATGATGGTAATACAGACATTATTCAACGTTATCACTGGGTTAATTCTCCGGGTTATGTTCGTATTTGGTTGATGAATGGTAATCAGCGCATTGATATTAAAGAGATTGAGGCAATAAATAGCAATGATTGGCATATTGCCGGTACGGGCGATTTTAACCAAGATGGTAATGTGGATATTCTCTTGCGTAACTATGTAACAGGCTCTAATCACGTTTGGATGATGCAGAATTATCAGGTTATTGGTCGAGTTGATTTAGAAGCTGATACCAATCTTAATCAGCGTGTTGTGGGAACTGGTGACTTTAATGGTGATGGAAAAAGTGATATTCTCTGGCGTAATGCTGTCACTGGATGGAATTCTATTTGGTACATGAATAACACCACTGTCAGTAGTAAAGGTACTGTTGATATTGTTACCGATCTCAACTGGCATATTATGGGAGCAGCAGACTTTAATAATGATGGTAAGTCTGACATTATTTGGCGTAACAATGCTAATGGTCAAAATGTCGTTTGGTTAATGAATGGCAATACCCATACAGGCGATCTGGATATTGATGACGTGAGCGATCGCAATTGGACTATTCTTGGTAAATCTGATCCTGTTGGTATTTGGACAGCCGATTATTTCGGGAATAAAGATTTATCAGGTACGCCAACTTCTTCAGAAGGCTTTACTGATATTACTGGCAATTTCAGTCGTGGTTGGGATTTAGGTGCGCCTCAAAACACTCCCTCTGATAATTTTTCTGCACGATATAAAAGTGAACGGTACTTAGCTCCAGGACTTTATAAAATTAATGTTGGTTCAGATGATGGAGTAAGGGTTTGGATCGGTAATGAATTGATTATTAATCAGTGGACAGATCAAGTGGTAATTACTTCAGACTACTTCACATCTTCTGGTGGTTATTATCCCGTTACTATTGAATACAAAGAAAATGGCGGTAATGCTTGGCTGAATTATGAAATTGTCAAGTATCAACCCTATGACACTTTTGGGGATGGTGTGGGACTTATCAACTCATGGAATGCCACCTTTTTCCACTGGAATGGTCAAGGAACTCCCATTATGGATGATGCCCACAAAATTGGCACAGTGAAGTTAACTGGCAATACGCGTGGTGATGGCCAATGGGGCATGAATTTCCAAAATTGGGGTGCTGGTTCACCTGCTCCTGGTGTCCCTGTTGATAACTTTGCAATGCACGCCTATACTCGCGCCGGCTTGACGGCTGGACGCACCTATGAAGTTTGGGTACGTTCAGATGACGGTTATCAAGTTTTTGCTCATAAACTGGGTGGTGGTGCTTTTAATATTACTCCCAATGCGTTAAACGGTGAATGGCAGCCTGGAGCTTATGGTAACGCGGTGAAATGGACATTTGTTGCACCAGAGTCAGGGACATTTGATTTCAAGATCAATATGTTTGAAGGTGGTGGAGATGCTTATGTTGATTTGGTGTTGAAGGATGTAACAGTGGTAACACCTCCACCACCTGTTTGGGAAAATCCCCTTGTTGCAGGTAGTTATGTTGTGACACAAGAATATAGTGGACCTACTTTCTATAGCAATCATACTGGTATTGATTTAGGTTCTAAAGGGAGTGTAATAGGAGGGAGAGTGGAGGCAGTGCGTAATGGCACAGTAATCCAAGCAGGATGGGATACTACGGGTTATGGTAATTTGGTTGTAGTTGATCATGGTGATGGACTAAAAAGCTATTATGCTCATTTAAACTCAATTAGTGTTGGTGTTGGACAACAAGTTAACATAAATACCCAAGTAGGAACACTGGGAACTACAGGAAACTCTACCGGTCCACATCTACATCTTGAAGTTCGTCTCAACAATGTTCCTCAAAATCCTAGAAATTACATCAGTGGTTTGTAGTAGTTGAGAATTGGGTAGGGGTTTAGCATTGCTAAACCCTTACAATATTGGATACAATTTCAGTAAATATCAGATAAATTCCATAAACAAAAATGTCGAAAATCAAGATAATTCATCAACATCAAAATAATTGTAGATTTCTACCTGTTAGTTAGTCGTGGGGTAGGGGTTTAGCAGTGCTAAACCCCTACGATATCTGGTACAATATCGAATAAATAAAAATAATTTATAAATATAAGAAATGTCCTATAATCCGCAAATTCACCATCGCCGTTCCATTAGATTGAAAGATTACGATTACACCCAAGAAGGTGCATATTTCATAACCATTTGTACCAAAAATAAACAATGTATCTTTGGTGATATCAAACAAGGGGAAATGCAATTAAATTTATTAGGCACAATTGCCCGTGACTATTGGCAAGAAATTCCGCAACATTTCCCCCATATTAAATTAGATATATTTGTGATTATGCCCAATCATATTCATGGCATATTATGGATTATTGAAAAAATTAAAACAACAAATCAACAACGAAATTTTGGTGAAATGATTCCTGGTTCAATTCCTTGTGTGATTAGGTCTTATAACTCCCGGTTCGCCCATTTAAAATCGAGTTACAAAAAAGCTGAACGATTTAATCAGGGTTTTCGGCTTTGATAAAAATGTACTACCCTACAGACTTTATGCGATAGCGAAGCGCTGCTGCAAGCAGT
>Ga0208601_1000037_pt1 | contig 34830 bp, 53 predicted proteins | sample LakMenEpi09Nov12_FD_150684 | JGI IMG/M metagenome (GOLD analysis project Ga0208601, IMG submission 150684) | Freshwater microbial communities from Lake Mendota, WI - 09NOV2012 deep hole epilimnion (SPAdes) | ecosystem: Environmental > Aquatic > Freshwater > Lake | place: Lake Mendota, Madison... | reverse complement strand
AGGTGCGGAAGCTGCCCTTGCTCCAGAGGTTAACTCTGTTGTAGCAGCAGCACTTACAACCGCAGGTTCTTAGGTTGTTTTGGTTTTGTATATAGATGCCCCTGCCTTTAATTAGGTGGGGGTTTTTTATTTTGCAAAGTTTTGCCTCTTAGTATATTTATAGTTGATGTTACAATTAACTAAAGGGCAGACCCAAAATATCATTTTGACGCTAACTGAAAAGCAGACGCTTACCAATCCTAACTATTTATTTGTGTTCGAGAATAGAAGTACAAATACAGACGTTAAGTTTGTTAAGCTAAATAATACGGATATAAGCGCATACAAGGAGCGTTACAACGAGTTCACTATTGTAGTGAATAGTTACTTTAATACAAGTTTAAACGGGCAATATACATACTCAGTTTACGAACAGGCAAGTACATCAAACCTAAACCCAACAGGCTTAAACCTGCTTGAAACGGGCATAATGGAACTTGCAGGTACAACTATATCATTTACAGAATACGAAACAACAAGCACATTCACAATTAGACAATAATGGAAATACAAGTATTGACATTTGCGGAAGCAAAGCAACCGGAATATAAAGAGAAAAAAGGCGAAGGGTATATGCAGTATGGTCAAAACAATGACTATCCGCAATACCTATTAGACCTTTTTAACAAGTCAGCCAAGCACAATGCTATCGTAAGAGGCAAAGTAAACTATATTGTTGGTAATGGTTGGGAAGGCGAACAGCCTATTGTTAAGCAAGTTAATAGAGAGGAAACTTTAAACGACCTTACTAAAAAGGTTGCTTTAGATTTAGAACTATTTGGCGGTGCTTATATCCAAGTTATTTGGGGTGTGCTTGGCGAAACTATTGCTGAGTTGTGGCATTGTGATTATACAAAGATTAGAACTAACAAAGACAACACGCAGTTTTGGTATAAAGAAGATTGGAAAGCTACACGCAACCAAGAAAAGGCTGAAGTTTATAGTGCGTTTAACCCTAAAAACCCAACTGGTGTACAGATACTTTATGTAAAAGAGTACAGACCGGGAATGAATGTTTATAGCTTACCGGGTTATTTCGGTGCGCTTAACTACATCGAAAGTGATGTTGAAGTTTCTAAACACGTTTTAGGTAATGCTCAAACAGGGTTTTCTGCAAGTAAACTTATTACTTTACCAAACGGAGAGCCAAGCCCTGACGAGAAAAGAGCAGTAAGCAGACAGTTCGACAATATGTACACGGGTGCAGACGGCAAGAAGTATTTACTTGCTTTTGTAAACGATGCAACTCGTAAACCTATTGTAGACGATTTAGGTGCAAGTGATTTAACTAAAGAGGACTTTGGACGTGTAGACGAACTTATACAAACCAATATTTTCAGTGGACATCAAATTACTGCTGCAGATTTATTTGGCATTTCAACACCGGGACAATTAGGAAGTCGCCAACAATTGCGTGACGCTTATGAAATCTTTAATAACACTTATATCCGTTACAAGCAAATGCAACTTGAAGGTGTGTTTAATATGCTTGGCGGTTATGCAGGTGTTACTGAAGAATTAAAGATTATACCTACTGACCCAATCGGTATTGAGTTTACTGAGAACGTTCTTATTCAAAATATGTCTAAAGACGAGATTAGAGAAATGCTTAACTTACCTGCTTTAGAAGTAGATGCAAGTAACGAAGCGCAAAGAGTTACAGATGGTATCGCTGCATTAAGTCCATTGGTTGCTAACAAGGTGTTAGAGTCAATGACTAAGAATGAAATTAGAGCCTTAGTTGCTTTGAAGCCTACAATAGATGGAGATGTTATTGCTTCACCTGTAACAACACAAGAACCAATGTCAGCCGAGACAAGTGTTAACGAACACATTAAAGGTTTAAAGGGTAGAGAGTGGCAGAATATGCAGCGCATCATTAGAGACTTTAACAAAGGTAAGATTACCAGAGAACAAGCTTCTTCAATGCTAAAAGGCGGATATGCCTTAAGTGACGAAGAAGTTACAACTTGGTTAGGTTCTGAAGAGTTAGAATTTAGTGAGCAAGATTTTCAAGTATTCTTTGAGTTTGGAGAAGATAGACAAGCCTACGAAGTTATTAAAAGCAAAACAAGATTTAGTGACGATGCTGACTTTGAAATGTTTGCAGACGTAACACAATTACAAAGCAATATCTTGGACTTGATTGTTAAGGATAAGCGCATTACTCCTGAAGTAATTGCTGACACTTTAAAAGAAGACATCGGAGCGGTTAAGCGTATTATTGATGACTTAATCGAGAAGGGGTTTATTAAAACAAAAGAGATTAAGCAAGGTAAAGGAATTGATAGTAACATTATAATCGAGAGAGAATTAACTGCACCTATTGGTAAAATTGTTGAAGCTATCAAGCCACAAACAACGCAGATTTTAATTCGTTACACATACGAATGGATACCAAGTTTAAATAGAAGCGGAGAACCTGAAGACAATCCTTTAATTACTACAAGCAGACCTTTTTGTAAATACTTATTAGAAGCTAACAAGTTTTATACTCGTAGCGATATTGAAAGTATGAGTGCAAGGCTTGGCTATTCTGTATGGGATAGACGAGGCGGTTGGTGGAATGACAATGGTAAGATTTCAGAAAGTTGTCGTCACAGATGGGTATCAAATATCGTGAAGAGAAAATAAATAAATAAAGATGAGTTTAAACACATTATTCATATCGGTACAAAATATCAAAGACCGCTCTGGCTTACACGCTAACGTAGACGAGAAACTTGTCTTGCCTGAAATTAAAACGGCACAAGATATGTTTATATTACCTGCACTTGGTAGCGCATTATATCTTCGTTTACAAACAGGCATTACTGCTAATAACTTAAACGCAGACGAAGTAACTTTGTTAGATAACTACATTGCAGATACTTTAGTACACTATGTATTGAGTGAGTTGCCAATGGGTTTGTCTTATCAGTTTTACAACAAAGGACTATTAAGGAAGGGCGGTGAGAATACCGAAAACCCTTCAATGCAAGATATGATTGACGTGGCTAATAGATACAAGGCCCGTGCGGAGTTCTACAAGCAAAGAATGATTAAATACCTAAAAGAATATTCTACAACTTACCCTGAGTACTTGAATCCCGGAAGCGGCATTGATGCAATACACCCTGAGAATGATGCTTACACAACGAGCATTTGGCTTGGTGATTTCGATTGTTGCGCAGGTAAAAGCTTCGAGGAACTATATCAAGGGAATAGAGGTTGTAGTGATTGCTAATTATGAGTAAAGTAACAACAATTAAAAACCAAAATAAACTTCGTGTTTATTTAGAAAAAATTAAGAATGAGCCTGAGCCTAAACCAAATAACAAAGCAAATAACGACACTCGGAAACGACCACGAACAAATTAACTTTGTTTACTTTGGCGATGTGTGGGAGCGTCTAAGCAACGGAGAGGTAACTTACCCTGCTATGTTCTACACGCTAACGGGTGCGACTATAAACGCTAAAAATATTACTTATAATTTTAGCCTTTATTTTATGGACAGAATGTTAATGGAAGAAACCAACGAAACCGAAGTGCTTAGTGATATGACTTTAGTAGGTCAAGATATTGTAGCGCAGCTTCGTTACCCTAAAGCGATTTGGGATATTGGCGATACTGCTCCTTTGACTTACTTTACTGAGAGCGACCCTGACTATCTTGCAGGTGTTAAGATAGATATTACAATGGAATTACCTTACTTAAACGATAGATGCCAAGTGCCATCAATATACCAATTTTAAGATGATAGGAAAAAAGATTAATCAATTAGCAACCGAGTTAGCACCTGTAAGTACCGATTTAACTATTATAGGCGACCCAGTTAGTGGAGTAAGTAAGAAGATTACACTTGCGCAATTAGGGGCGATATTTAGCGGTGCAGTTAGCTTTTATGATGACTTAGCTTCGTTCCCTGCAACGGGCGATATTAACGTTATCTATTGCGCTAAAGACACAAAGAAACTTTACTTGTGGAGTGGCAGTGCTTATGTAGAAGTATTCCCGTCTCAAGCGTTATTAGATACCTATCAGCTTAGAAGCGAAAAGGGTAACGCTAATGGATATGCTTCACTTGATAGTAGCGGTAAAGTTCCTATCAGTCAGCTACCGAGTTCTATTATGGAATACAAGGGAACTTGGAGTGCATCTACTAACACCCCTACTCTTGCGAATGGTACAGGCGATACCGGTGATGTATATATTTGCAATAGTCCCGGTAGTGTAAACTTTGGAGCGGGTGCGATTACTTTTGCGATTGGTGATTATGTTATTTATAGCGGTACTATCTGGCAGCGTTCAAGCGGTGCGGTAGGTACTGTAACAAGTGTAGCTGCTTCTATTACGGGTGATGCGATTGGCATAACTGGAAGTCCGGTAACAACAAGCGGAACTTTAGCTTTTGCTTTTGGCGGTAATAGTACTCAGTACATTAACGGAGCAGGTAACTTAATTACGTTCCCTTCTATTATTAGCCAAGCTGCTAACTTAGTTACTGAGGTATATAATAAGACAGGTGCGACTTTAACAAAAGGAACAATTGTTTATATCAATGGCGGTCAAGGAAACTTACCAACAATTACTAAGGCTATTGCAACGGGTGATAGTACAAGCGCACAAACATTTGGTATTGTTCAAGCGGACATTACTAACAACAATAATGGATATGTAGTTATTGCAGGTCGTTTAAGCGATTTAGATACACAAGCTTACACTGAGGGGACTCAACTTTATTTGAGTTCTACAACGGCAGGTACTTGGACTTCTACAAAACAATACGCACCTGCTCACTTAGTTTATGTTGGTATCGTAGTAAGAGCGCACCCGACACAAGGGGTTGTAGAGGTTAAGATACAAAACGGATATGAGTTAGACGAGCTTCATAACGTAGCAGCGCAAACACCTTCAAACAACGATGGGTTATTTTATGAGAGTTCAACAGACCTTTGGAAAAATAAAAGCATAGCTACTATTTTAGGCTACACACCACAAACGCAGTTAAACGGGACGGGCTTCGTAAAAGCATCGGGTACAACTATCACTTATGATAATAGCACTTATGTAACTACTGACACGTTCCAAAATATCAGTGCAAGTAAAACATTTGCAGTAGGCTTTAATATTGCGTCTGCAGGTGGAACAAACCAAATAAGTGTTTTTGCAAATACGAATAGTTTATTTAGCGGTTCTGGTGGCTCTAATGTTTTTGGTTTTAACTCAGCTAACAATATTTATTTTGGTAAAGGGTTAGACAATGGCGGTGTACTTAGTTGGAACAATTCAGCCGTGAGATATTACACTTTGCCAGATGCAACGGGAACGATTGCTTTAGTAGGTGGCTCAGGTGTGGGAACTGTAACAAGTGTAGGTTTATCTGCACCAACAGGTTTTAGCGTATCTGGTAGCCCCGTTACTTCAAGCGGTACTTTAGCACTAAGCTTCGCAAGTGGTTATAGCTTACCAACTGACACAAAGCAAAGCAATTGGGATACTGCTTATAATTCAAGGATAGTAAGTGTTGTAGCTCCTTTGACTTTTTCGCTTAACACTTTAGGAATAACACAAGCAACGGGAAGTTCAAACGGATATTTAAGCAGCACCGATTGGACTACGTTTAACAACAAGCAAAGTGCTTTAACCAATCCAGTAACGGGAACAGGTACTACAAACTACCTACCTAAGTTTACAGGTGCAAGTACAATAGGGGATAGTTCTATTAGTGATGTTGCATCTAGTCCTTTATCAATAGTAAAAAATGCTTCTTCTAGTACTTCTAATTTAATTTTTATTAGTCCTACAACAGGAACTAATGCTTCTATTTTAAATTTAGATAATGCAGGAGCAGGTAGCTTTTATATAGGCAGACAAAATAGTGCAGGTGCTAGTGTTTTATTAAGTGGTCTTGGTGCTTATGCAAGTGTAGTAGGACATACAGGTTCTCAAACTTTACATTTAGTAACTAATGCTTTAAGCAGAGTACAAATAGACGCTTCAGGCAATTTAGGTTTAGGAGTAACACCAAGTGCGTGGAATAGTGATTATGTAGCATTGCAATTTGGTGCAAAAGGATTACTATATGGTAGAAGTGGTGGAGAAGTTGCATTTGGTACAAACTGGTATCGTAGTAGTGGTGGTTCATTTTTATATGCAACAAATGGGTTTGCATCATATCAAGCACAAGCAGATGGTGTACATTATTGGTTTCAAGCCCCTTCAGGAACGGCAGGTAACGCTATATCCTTTACCCAAGCAATGACGTTAGATGCAAGTGGTAGATTGGGGATTGGTGTAACAAGTCCGACTGCAATATTAGATATAAATGCAGGGGCTAATGCACCAATTATTAGATTAACAAGTTCGGCAGTAGGTCAAATACCTTTTAGTATTCGTGCAAATATTCCGGGATTTTCTAATGCAGGATTTTCAATTTATGATGAAACCGCTGCGGCAAATAGATTAGTTATTTCAAGCACAGGCTCAGTAGGTATAGGTACTACATCGCCAAGTTATATTATAGATGCATATTCAACTACTTTGGCAAGAATAAGAGTAACCGGTACTACAAATTTTGCTATTAGTCAGTGGCAAAATGATGGTGGGTATTTTTATCAAGGTATAGAAAACTCTACTAATACAGGTTTTGGTGCAGGAGCGTATGCAAGAGTTATGTGGAGTAGTGGAGCGTATCCTATTGTATTCGCAACTAATGACACCGAACGTTTCCGCATAACAAGTGGGGGGCAGATAGCAATGAATCAAAGCACAACCTATGGTGCTGAAACATTAGAAATTACAGGTCTTATATCGGGGAGTGCTCAATATGGAATTTTAATGAGTGGTAATCCTGCTTCTTATACAAACTATGCAATGAGATTTCATTATACAGGAGTTGCGGTAGTTGGTTCTATAACTTTTAATACAACTTCAACCGCCTACAATACATCTTCAGATTACCGATTAAAACAAGACCTTAAAGATTTCAGCGGACTTGATTTAGTTAGTAAGTTAAAAGCATACGACTACGAATGGAAGGCAGATAAAACCCGTTCTTATGGTGTTATTGCTCACGAGTTACAATCAGTAATTAACTACGCAGTAACCGGAGTAAAAGACGGAAAAGAAATGCAGGGAGTAGATTATAGCAAAATAGTACCTGTACTTATTAAAGCAATTCAAGAATTAAACGATAAAATAAAATAATATGACAACTTTTAAATGGGTAGTATCGCAAATGGACACCGCTCCAAGCGAAGATGGTTTGACCGACGTGGTTAAGGTAGTGCATTGGCGTTATCAAGCAGAGCAAGTAGACGGAGACAAAACTTACAACGCTGAGGTTTACGGAGCGATGTCTTGCGCTACACCTTCGGACACGGACTTTACTGCTTATGACGATTTAACTTTCGACCAAGTATGCGAGTGGTTAGTAGCAGGAAACAACGTAGATGCTATGGAGTCAAACTTAGATACTCAAATCGAGAACCTTAAGAACCCACCCATTGTAAATTTACCTTTGCCGTGGAATAAATAAAATCTATATATCTTTACAAAAAAAAAACAATATGAAGTACAAACAACTATTACAATTAGCAACAACATTAAAGTATGTTATTGGAAGTCAGGAAACAAAAGTTCAAAAAAAGCTATTCAAAGTTCAAGAAAAAATAGCTAAGTATCTTGATGAGTACAATAAGCAAGTTGAGGAATTAAGATTAGATAACGCTTCGGTAGACGAAAAAGGTATTTTATTACTTAATGAAAAAAGTGATTACAAGTTCTCAAAAGAAGGTATTAAGAAGCTTACAAAAGATATTGAAGCCTTAAATGATAAAGAATTTGATTTTCAAATAATTAACGTAGTCAATCCACAAGGCTTGGAAAATTTTACATTCTTACAAGATTGGGTAACTGGCGTAGAATTTAACAAACAAGAAGAAGAAGAACTATAATGGCAAATAACCACCAAGCAGACCAATCAACAATCGTATCTTTAGTTAGTGCTACAATTAGCATTACAAATATTCAACCGCTATTCACATTGATTGCAAGTTTGGTGGCTATCGTTTCAGGTCTTATGGCTATTCGATACTATTACAAAATGACCAAAAAGCTTAAATGAGATTAATACTTTTAGCCTTATTACTTACTTCTTGCGCTTCAGTTAAGAAGTTTGAAAAGCGTTATGATAGCACGGGGACAACTAAGATTGACTCCGTGCATCTTACTTTTTATGATAGCGTTACTAAGATTATAGAGAAGGAGCAAGTATTTACAAAAGAGGTTACTATCTATGACACAATACGGATAGCAAAGGATAGTATTATAGTAGTTCCCAAAATCGTAACTAAGTGGATATACGAGACACGCGAGAAGGAGAACAATAATAGCCTTATTAAAAAAGACACAATAGCGTTAAATCGCACAGAAACGGCTCAAATTTCGATGGTAGATAAAAATAAGGTAACCACACAGAATAACTTTTGGAAGGCTCTAATCGGTCTTATAATAGCGATTATATTAATTTTAGCATATTGGAATAAGTTATGGAAGTAAACAAAGCAGGTAGGGACTTAATAAAGCACTTCGAAGGGTGCAAGTTAAAAGCGTACAAATGCCCGGCAGGTGTATGGACTATCGGCTATGGCAATACTTTTTACGAAGACGGAAGCAAAGTAAAGGAAGGCGATGTGATTACTCAGCAAAGAGCGAATGATTTATTTGACACAATCATTGACGATTTTGCGAGAATGACAGATGCTCTTGTAAAATCAAATGTAAGCGAAAACAATTTTTCTGCATTAGTTTCGTTTACTTTCAATGTAGGGACTGGTAACTTAAAGAAAAGCACTTTACTAAAAAAGGTAAATGCTGACCCTAAAGACCCTTCTATTCCTGCTGAGTTTAAAAAATGGACGAGAGCAAATGGTGTTGTGCTTAAAGGGTTAGTGAGGCGGAGAGAGGCTGAAGCTAAACTATATGAGCAACTTTAGAACTATATTAGTTAATTTATTATCGGACGAAAGCAACAGTATTAGCCATAAAAGAGTAGTGGCTATGCTTGGCAGCATTTGTCTTTTTATATCCCTGTTCTTAAACATAATCTTAAAAATTAACCCAAGCGATAAGTTAGTAGATGCCGTCTTGTATCTTACGCTATTTGCTATGGGTTACACCACAATAGATAAATTCAGCAAAAAATAATTGTTGAATAAAAAAAGTTTGGTATCTTTGAGAAAATCAAAGATTATGATAAAAACGTTTAAGATGCCTAAGTATTATGAAGTAAGCATAAACTTAGAAACAGGAGAAGTAAAAGTGTTTAGTAACTCCAAACACGCTAAAGGTAGAGAGTTGTCAATAAATAAAAGCGAAAGCGGATATTTAAGAGTGAAAATGAATAATAAAAGTTATCAAATTCATTCGTTAGTAGCTAAGTTTATTTTAGGAGAAAGACCAAAAGATTATGTAGTTAATCACAAAGACGGAGTAAAAACAAATAATAGACCGAGCAATTTAGAGTATGTTACAGTAGCAGAAAATATAAGACATTCAATAGAAACAGGATTGCATATTTGTAACACACCAGAATTGATGGGCGGATATAAAGACGGGAGATGTAAAGACAAGGTAAAGTATAAACACGATTGGTATATACAAAATAAACAACGCATCTTGGAAAAGGTGAAAAAAAGATACTATGACAAAAAACAACTTGCTCAAATCTAAACGTAAACGCCTCTATTTCGACGTGGAAGTCAGCCCAAATCTCGGTTTCTTTTGGACTGCCGGTTTTAAATTAAACATCTCTACCGAAAGTATTATCAAAGAACGTGCTATCATTTGTATTTGTTACAAGTGGGAAGACGAAAAAGAAGTTTATCACTTACAATGGGACGCAAAGCAAAACGACAAAAAGATGCTTCAAAGTTTTATTGAAGTAGCAAACACGGCATCGGAGTTAGTAGGACACAATGGCGATAAGTTCGACCTTGCTTGGATAAGAACCAGGTGTTTATTTCACAAGATAGAGATGTTCCCTTCTTACGTTACTATCGACACGCTAAAGGTAGCAAGGCAAAAGTTTAGATTTAATAGCAACAAGCTTAACTACATAGCTGACTACTTAGGCATCGGCACTAAGATTAAAACCGAGTATAGTTTATGGAAAGACATTGTCTTACATAAGGACAAAGTAGCTATGGCTAAGATGATTAAGTATTGCCAAAAAGATGTTGTGTTATTAGAGCAGGTATTTAACGCACTTAAAAATCACATAGAACCTAAAACACATTACGGGGTTATATTCGGTCAAGACCGAGGCTCTTGCCCTGAATGTGGAAGCGATGACTTAGTTATACAAATGAGGCGCACAACTGCAACAGGAGTAAAGAAAATATTATACAAGTGCAAAACTTGTTTTAAGATACATAGCAAAACCGACAAATAAATGGACAGTAAAATACTTAGCTTAGTAATTGAAGATATGCGTAGGCGTGAACTTGTAGGCAAATCTAAATACGGAACTACAATGGATAGGAATGATTTAAGCACAGGGCAATGGATAACGCATTTAAAAGAGGAACTGCAAGATGCAATACTTTATTTAACTAAACTTGAACAGATACACAATGCGCCTCAAAAAGATATTTAGCTTCGGCAATATTTTAGACCGAGAAACCTACGAGCAATTAAGGGAATTAGATTACACCAACCCAAACTTTAAGGGTTGCGCTGACGAGTTCCAGTTCAATCGGGAATGGTGGGTTATGCTTGACGAAGGCGAGATAGTTGCTTATTGTGGTTCTATTTACTCTAAAGGCATCTGCATATTTAATCGAGCGTGGGTTAAGAAATCACATAGAGGGCAAGGCATACAAAGACGAATGATTAAGACCAGGCTAAAGGCAGCATCTACTTTTTGCCATATAGCTATTACATACACAACCTTAGACAACTTCCCTTCAGCTAATAACCTTATCTCGTGTGGGTTTAGGCTTTACTTACCCGAATATTCTTACGGGGGACACGATAAACTTTACTTTCAAAAGCTTTTATAGGTAGTATTTTTAGTACTTTTTGTACCTTCTGTTGTACAAAATGTGCTATAAACTGCACAATTTGATGTGCAAATGCAACATTGTTGCAAAAATAATTTTAAAATATTTTAATAGTTTTGCACTTTGTATTGTGTAATGTGTTATTTTTGTTGAAACAAAACACAAAATGACACATTTAACCACCTACCAAATGTTCCAATATCAGCGATACGGGAACATCTTAATCGACGGGAGCAGGAGTACATCAAACCCTTACGACCCTGCTCTACTACCTAAAAACTACGATTACGAAGATGACGATTACACCTTCACTCGTTGGGTAGAACACAATGCAGAACTTGAACTTTTAAAAAACGAATTATATGAAGATTGAATTTGTAAAAGAAACTAAGCCAGACGGCACAATATTCTACTACACTTTAGTAGATAACAAATACGATAGCGCAAGTATGTACTTGGAATACTCACAAGCTTACGAATACTTTGTAAGCCTAAAGAAAAGACAAGAACCGATTATCGAAATTTTAGAACACTATAACATAGACATACAAAACAAATAATATGAAAAAAATTATTTTAACTTGGGCAGGTCTTATGTGTATATGTTATTTATTAATAGCTTTTACATTATGGCAGTTCAATCCTGCAATGTGGGAAAAAGTAGAAAGAGGTTTATTATCCGTTATTGGAACATTATTTAGTGGAGTATTAACGGTAATATATTATGATTTTAAAAACTAAACAAAACCAGAAACAAATGAGCCTAATTAAAATTCAACAGGAATTAAAAGCACCTAAAAACCAATTCAATGCTTTTGCTAAATACAAGTACCGAAGTGCAGAAGATATTATAGAAGCTGCAAAGCCTATCTGCCATAAATACGGCTATGCTTTAATGTTAAGCGACGAAGTAATAGAAGTAGGCGGTCGGGTATATGTAAAGGCTACGGCGCACCTATTTAAAAATGAAGATGGAGATAGTGCAAGATGTTGCGGAATTGCCAGAGAAGATGAATTTCAAAAAGGAATGTCAGCTTCGCAGATTACCGGTGCAGCAAGTAGCTATGCTCGTAAATACGCACTTAACGGATTGTTCGCAATAGATGACACAAAAGATGCAGATGCTACTAATGAGCATAAAGACGAAGTAAGCGAAGGACAAAAAGCTTTCTTAATTGAGCAGTTAGATAAGACAAAGTTTACTCAGGAACAAAAGTATAAGGCTATTGAGAAAATCAAAGCTATCAAGACCTTAGACGAATTTAACAAGATTAAAGAAACAATTAAAAAAAGTTAATGAAAACAGCAATGCAAGAATTAATTGAGTATTTAGAAAATACTTATTATGTTAAAGAAATACTTGATTGGGAAGATATTAAGAAAAATATACTTGAAAAAGAAAAAGAGCAGATAATAGCTGCTCATTTATATGGTATGGATAAATTTGCAACTGCTTTAAATGAATTTGTCAATATTAAAAACACAATTTTACAAATACAAAAAATAAAAATTGGTATTGAAAAACATGATAATGGAGAAGAATACTACAACCAAACCTATAACCAAAAAGAAAGCTAATGAGGGAACTATTACCATTTGAAAGGCAGATGCTCCTGGCAGAAGTTTACCACTATGCTTGGTATAACGAAGAAGCATACGAGGACTTATTAGCCTTTATTAAAAAGTATGAAAACAAATTAGACAAACCTGTATTTTTTAACCCAATCAATAACAATGACACAGAAACAACAAATCTTGAAACATTTGCTTTCGGGCAAAACATTGACACCAATTCAGGCTCTAACGAAGTACAATAGCCTAAGATTAGCAGCCGTAGTATTTGAATTAAAACGCAAAGGCTACAAAGTACGAACGGAATTAATTAACGTAGGTACGAAAAAACAAAATAAATTAGTAGCTCAATATTCAATTAAAAAGTAATGAAATATTTAAAATTGGAAGCAATAATTAAAATAGATGAAAATTTATATTCTTTATCTACTAAAGAAGATATTAAATTTTTTGTTGAAACATTAAATGATAAAGATAATACTACTTTACAATTATGGAGCAATGATATAGGAGATGAAATATGTAGTACAAATGAATTTAAATGGATTATTTTAAGTGAATTAATAAACAATAAAAACATATAAAATGAAAGAAGAATTAAAAAATGAAGACGAAAGATTTAATAAATTAAAAGAAGCATCAATACCCTTAATTAAATATCTTTGTGAAAATCATCACCCACACATTACTGCAATAGTAACTGGAACAGGAATTGAAATAATGGAAGGTTTAATGTCTTTTCCAACTACTGAATATTTAATAGATTAAACAATTAAAAACAAATAAAAATGGAACAAAAAAAATGGAGTACTGGCGGTTGGAAAAAGCAGACCGCTAAAGGAGAAGTAATTAATTTTACAATTAATGATGTTAAATACTCAATGTGGGTAAACGCTTATAAGACAGAAGATAAGCAACCAGATTACAAGATTTATGTAAATGATTTCAAACCTAAAGAAGACACGGAAGGATTGCCGTTTTAATTATGCTAACGAGAAATAAAGATGTTTCAATAAGACAACTAAAGGAGTTATATTATGCCCAGCGTAATACCCACGTTAAATTGCACGAAATGATGTCGCAGTTAGGGTTGTTAGGCATAGAAGACAACGAGCCTTTAGGTGCGGATATAGGTGCGAGAAGCATCGTTAAATTAGTTGAGGAAGTATTTGAGTGCGATATATCAAGAAGGGATAGGTCTTTACGAACTACCTTTGGTCGCAAGGCTGCTGCTTATTTACTTAGAAGGTATACCAAATTGAACCTCAAAGAGATAAGCGCATACACTGGCACTAAAGACCATACTACCGCAATTCATAACATTAAACAAGCAAATAACCTAATTGACACGGAAGATTGGTTTAAAGACAAAATGAAAAGAATTTGTCAAAAAATTGAAATTATCGAAAATTAGTGTATATTTGCAGTATAGAAGACACATAGACGAACTGCGAACCGCCTATGTGTTTAGTGGTTAAATAATAATAACCCTGGTAGTTCGCAGCTATCGGGGTTTATTTTTTTATGGCAAAAGATACTTTTTACTTCTCACACGACTACAATAGCCGTAATGACGAGAAGATTAAATTCCTTATTAGGAAACACGGAATGCTCGGTTACGGGGTGTTTTGGGCAATCATTGAAGACCTTTACAATAATGCAAACGCATTGCGAACGGATTGCGATGGCATAGCTTATGACCTGCGAGTGCATAGCGAAGTTGTGCATAGCGTATTACACGACTTTGGTTTATTTGTATTTGAAGGCGAAAACTTTGGTAGTATGTCGGTACAAAAACGCATAGACGAAAGGGATAGCAAGAGCAAGAAGGCAAGTCAAAACGCCCGTAAACGTTGGGTTTCTAATGTAAATGATGCGACCGCAATGCCACCGCATAGCGACCGCAATGCTATAAAGGAAAGGAAAGGAAAAGAAATAAAGGAAATAAAAGAAATAATAGAGCTTCCTTTTGTTTCTAAGGAATTTGAAAAAATGTGGTTTGATTGGAAGGATTACAAGAAAAAACAATTTAAGTTTACATATAGAACAACACAAAGCGAACTTGCTACCTTACAAGAATTAACAAAATTATCAAACGGACAAGAAGACATTGCTATAAAAATAATTAATCAGTCAATGGCAAATGGTTGGAAAGGTCTATTTAACCTAAAAGAAGATGCAAAAGGAACTTCAAATAATCAACGCAAACTTAATAAGTACGAACTCGAAGAGCTTAGAAACTACAACTACATCTACTCTACTTCCTATGGAGAAGGAGATTTTGACCGCATTTGTAGGGGAAAGAATGAGGAATCTAAACTCTACCATATTTAAACAAAACCTTGTTTACCTTATGCAGCTTGTAGGTATTAACAATCCTGGCGAAGTTAAGTTAGCAATCTTAGAAGATTGGATAAGAACCGAGTATGGTGGCTTTACAATAAACGAAGTTAAAGTAGCGTTTAAGCAAATGGTAGCCAATGACTTTATCGACCACTACCAGAACTTTAGTCCTGCATACTTTAGTCAGGTTATGGATAGGTATAAGAAAAAAGCAAACGAAGTAAGAAAAATGATGCCACAAGAACGAGTAGAAGCAATCCCACACCTTACCGATTTAGAGATAATTGATTACTCATACCAAGAATATAAGCTTTTAGAAAACCGAACTTTTGATAGGTTGTTTAACCCATTATCCGTATTTACAAAGCTTAATAGTTCAGGCATCAAGGTGTGGACAAAAGAAGATGGCGCAGTTGCTAAAAAGAAACTAATGGAGATTATTACCTACAAGGCTAATAAAATGGACATCATAAGCGCAAAGCAGTACCGAGACGAATGGACTGAGCAATGGCTTAAGAACCAAGCAAGAGCCGTAGCCGTAGCTTTATTTTTTGAGGAGCAAATAAAAATTGGTAAAGTTTCATTTTCTTAATATAGTTTTGTAATATGACCGCAAACGAATTAACCAAAGAAGCTATAAAGACCTTAAACAAAAACGGGTGCTTTGTATGGCGCAACAATAACCTTGCGGTTAGAGGTCGCACATTTATAGGCTTGAAAGGTGTTCCAGATGTTGTAGGCTTCCACACACAAACAGGAGTAGCGGTTTACTGCGAGACAAAAGCTATAGGCGATAAACTTAGTAGCTACCAAATAGCATTTTTAAACTTAGCAAAAGCAGCAAATTGTTTTTGTTACATAGCAACCGAAGAGAACGGCAAATTAATCTTAAAAGAATATGAACAAGAATAGCATCATATTAGAACTTTGGGAAAGCCGAGAACTTAAGGAAGCAATAGACAAAATGCAGCCTGAAGATTTACGAGACGATTTAAGAAGTGAACTATTTAAGGTGCTATGCGAAATGGATGAGGAACGTTTAATAGATATGCGCACACGCAACGTATTGAAGTTCTACTTGGTTAGAACTATGATTAATATGATGCAAAGTAACACAAGCCAATTTTACCGCACATACCGAAAACCTTTAGAGGTTGAATTAATAGTACACGATAGAGACGAAGATTTACTAAACAAAGTAGAAGATGAGTTATCTAAGATGCATTGGTACAAAGCAGAACTTTTACGAGTGTATGCTATCAAGCATAACTGCAACGCTAAAGAATTAAGTAGGGTTACAGGTATTCCTTATATGTCAATACATAGGGAATTAAAACTAACTAAACGAGAACTTAAAAAACAACTACGGAAATGAAACAATATGTAGATAGAGAAGTTCTTTTACAAGTTAAAAGGGTTTATAGCCAAGATGAAATTATTGCCGACCTGCACAGACAATTAAAAGAGTATGGGGTTAAGGTTGGAATTTTAGAAAGCCAAATAGCTGAACTTGAAGATGAAAATAAAGTACTTCGCAAAAATGGCGAACTTAATAGGCAAGATGAATATGTTAAAAACTTAAAACAAGTAATTGACCAAACATTAAAATCAAAACATAAGTATAAAAAATTAAGTGAAGAATTAATGTATAAAAATAGCGAGTTATATTTTAAACTTAATAACCAAAATATACAAGTATGATAATTATAGCAGCAATATGCTTTGCAATTTTCTTTGTAGAGATACACCAATTTCATAGAAAATGGTATTTAGATTTTAAGCCTTTTAGTTGCACGAGTTGTTTAGCAGCTTGGACAGGTTTAGTTTTATATTTACTACCTGCAATATGTACAGACATAATTGCGTTTGTATTTATACCAGGAGTGTTAGCACCTTTACTTTCAAAACTAATGTGGAACTTATGGAAATAGAACATCGCAATTATTTAGACCTGCATAGACCAAATTACGAAATGGTTCAGAATGGCTATGTGCGCAATATAGATTTGGACATCTTAAAAATGTACGAGCATATTTACCGCAAGTATATGAACCCAGATTTTATATTGACAGTATGGTGCAGCCATTGTATATTTGATATGATAAAACGTTTGTACGAATGGTACGACATACAACCTAAACCAAAAAATAAAAAAAAGAATGGCTAATTTTATTCACCCTACCGCTATCATTGGCGATAACGTAATTATCGGAGACGGAAACTACATTGGTGCTTATTGTATTATAGGCGATAAAGCCGAGCATAAAAAGTTCTGGAATAAAGAAAAAGGTAAAGTATACATAGGCGATAACAATGTTATTACAGGACTTGTAACAATAGATGCAGGAACTGAGATTGATACGTTCATTGGTAATAATTGTTTCATAATGAAACACGCACACATCGGACACGATTGCACTATTTTAGACAATGTTACAATAAGCTGCGGAGCAAAAATTGGCGGTCACTCTATTGTAGATAAGGGCGCTAATATAGGACTTAATGCAGTTCTACACCAGTTTGCAAACGTAGGCGAGAATTGTATGGTTGGAGCAAGTGCCTTTGTAAAAGGAGATGCAAAGCCAAATACTAAATATGCAGGAGTTCCTGCAAGGGAAATAGGCTCAAACATAAGATAATGAAAGTAGCAATCTTATTACTTGCACAAAACAGGCACGACTTAACTCAGCGTGTAATTAATCAAAACTTTTATAATAAAGGTTATGATGCGGACTGCTTCTTAATAGACAATGGCAGCGACACGCACGAAACGTTTAACTACCCGTTTACTGGTTATGACTTATCAAAAGAAAAACGAGGCATAGCAGCAGGAGTAAACGCAGGACTTAGGATAACTCAGGACTACGATGCAGTTTGTTTATTAGCCAATGACATTTTACTACCTGACAATTGGTTAGCAAATTTTGTATTGTTTGCGCAACGAATAGAAAAGACAGGCATAATAGGAATACATTGCGTAGAAGCATTACCTCCTTTAGTAGACGGAGTACATAAAGTACATACACCTTTTGGAGATAACTTTATTACTCGTGAACTTATAGACACAATTGGAGGTTATAATGAAGCATACGACCCTTATGGAATGCAAGATGCAGATTATGGAGAACGTGCAACTATTACAGGCTTTACTAATTACTACCTTCCAGATATGCGCTCAGAACATATAGGACACGATGTCGGTAATGGCACGGAGTATAGGAGAATGAAAGACGAAAGTTTGGCAAGGGCGCAAAGCATATGGGATAAATACCAAGACATATATCACAACCAAAAAAATATAAGATGCGAATACTTTGTATAACTTCTGCCAACTCGGGTGTCGGATACCACCGAATTATGATGCCTATTGTTAATATGGAAAAAGAATACGCACTTATTACAGACGTACTTAATGACGAAGTATTAGAACAAGGGTGGGATATTGTGCTAATGAATAGAATGTTAAACGAGATAGACGCAAAGCAAATGGACACTTGGCGCACCAAGTATGGCTTTAAGTTAGTAGTCGACAACGATGATTACTGGGAACTAAGCGAAACGCATCTATTGTATTACCGATACAAGTACAATAACATAGGCAAACAGATTACTGATTACTTAGAGATTGCAGACCTTTGTACCTGTACTCACGATAGGTTAGCAGAAGAAATAACTAAATACAATAAGAACGTTCACATATTACCAAACGCATTACCTTACGGCAAAGAGCAGTTCCAAGATAACAAGACCGAAGATTACAAGATTAGATTATTCTGGTCAGGTAGCGGAACGCACGAAAGGGACTTGGAAATACTAAGGCAGCCGTTTAAAAGGCTACAAGGTATGAACATTAAAACTGTTATAGCAGGGTATAACGATGCAGAGAAACCTATTTGGGATAAAATGATTGATAGCTTTACTTGTGGTTTAAAGCTTAACCCAACGATTTATAACTATGCAAAGGTTACGGAGTATATGGGAGCTTATACAGATAGCGATATTTCTATTATCCCGCTTGTAGATAATAAGTTTAACTCTATGAAGTCCAACTTAAAGGTATTAGAAACGGCTTCAAAAAAGAACCCTGCTATTGTTAGTTATGTCAATCCTTACTTAGATATGCCAGTTCACTATGTAAAAAGCCAAAAGGATTGGTACAAACATATCAAAGATTTGGTAAGCGATGCTGATATGAGAAAGGAAAGCGGAGAAAAGCTTTTTGAGTTCTGCCAAAAGAATTATAACTTTGATGGTATAAATTTAGATAGAAAGTATATTTATAATAAACTAATTTCTCATAGTTAAATTTTTTAATTATTAATCAACGGAAAATTTAATGGGGAAGCTATGAGGAAACACACACAAATTTATTTGCAGGGGATGGGTTATAAAACAACCGACTTCATTCCTTGCGAAGTGTGTGGCTCACAAGCGGTAGACGTACATCATATTGAAGCAAGAGGAATGGGTGGCAGCAAAGAGGCAGACGTAATAGAAAACCTAATGGGACTTTGTAGAAAGTGCCACATAGAATATGGAGACAAGAAACAATATAAAGAGTTTTTAAAAGACATACACGCAAAGAATTATGGCAAAGGTTAACGAAAATAAAAACAAAATTAGCTTTGGCAAACGCAAAAGAGGCTCTGCAAAGAAGTCTTTTAACAAGCACAATCCAAGACCTAAAGCATATAAAGGGCAAGGCAGATGAGAAAACTAAACGCTATATGGCTACTCCTTACGCACAAAGCTTACTTCCTTGCGGTATGTAAGACGGGTAAAAACGGAGACGATATGACCACGATAGGACACTATACCTATGCAATGGCAGAAACTTTAATCAATAAACATATAGCAGACGTAGACACTTACCTTGACCAAGAAGATGCTTTAGATGAAGCAAACGACATAATTAATGGAATACTATGATATTACTATCAAGCCAAATAGAAAGCATTGCATCACGCAAAGACAAGACAATCAAGCTAACATTAGCAACCCAAGAGCTAAGTCCTAAAGATGCAGCTTCTTTGTTTCAGCTTAATCAACAGTTCTGCTACTTAGCAATCAAAGAAGAACCTTTCAGCAAAGAAGAACAAGACGTAGTAGAAAACTTAAAAGCAGACGTAGACACATTTAAGACACCGAGTCAAAGATTACGAGGCATCTTATACAGAACATACGAACAAGACAACGAAGGATACAAAGATTTTAACACATATTACTTGTCCGTAATGGACAGAATATGTCAGCATTATAAAACAAAAATAGATGGGTAGGCATAAAGCAATAGAAACGCCTGAATTGATGCTTCAATACTTTACTGAGTATTGCGAGTATTGTAAAAGCAATCCTATTAAAGTACACGACTTTGTAGGCAAAGACGGAGACGAAGTTTATAGATTAAGAGAAAGACCTTTGACGATAGAAGGCTTTGAGAACTATTGTTATAATCAAGGAGTTGTAAGTAATATAGATAGATATTTTGCTAACACAGATGGTGCTTACGAGGAATTTCGTAGCATCTGTTCGCGTATTAGAAAAACAATTAGACAAGACCAAATCGAAGGTGGTATGGCAGGGGTTTACAATCCAAGCATAACTCAACGTTTAAATAGCTTGGTAGAGAAGTCCGAGAACAAACACGAAGTAAGTGAGATTAAAATAACTTACGATAGATAATGCAGACAGTAGGCTTGAAGTTACATAACCCACACCCAGCGCAGAAGCAAGTACTTGACTGCGACAAAAGGTTTATTGTAATGATGGCAGGTCGTAGATTTGGTAAGTCATTGATTAGCCAAACGATAAGCATAGAAACTGCGGTTAATAAAAAGCGAGTAGCTTACATAACACCTACTTACCAATTAGGCAAGATATTTTTTAAAGAGATAGTAGACCTATTGCCATTGGAGATATACTCTAAGAACGAAAGCGACCTGGTTATTACATTCATAACGGGTGGGAGTATACGTTTCTTTACGGGCGAAAGGTTAGACAATCTGCGTGGTTTAAAGTTTCACTTAGCAGTAATAGACGAAGCTTCTTTTATACCTAACCTTGAAGACGGCTGGCTAAACTCGATAAGACCTACTTTAACTGACTACAAGGGTAAAGCTATATTCTTAAGCACCCCTAAAGGTAAAAACTACTTCTTTAGTTTGTTTAGCAAAGCAGAACCTGATTGGCAAAGCTTTAAGTTCACTACATACGATAACCCTTACATTGACCCCAACGAAATAGACGATGCCCGAAAGCAATTACCTGAGGTTGTATTTGAGCAGGAGTATATGGCAAACCCGGCTGAGAACGCAGCAAACCCTTTTGGAAGCCAACATATACGCAAGTGCTTACACCCAGTAACAACAATGCCTGTTGTAGCTTATGGGATTGACCTTGCTAAGTCAGTCGATTGGACAGTTATCGTAGGCTTAGACGAAGATGGAAACGTGGCTTATTTTGACCGCTTTCAAATGGATTGGCATAATACCAAGCAAACTATCCTTAGGCTGCCTAAATGCCCTATCCTTGTCGATAGTACGGGGGTTGGAGACCCTATTCTCGAGGACTTACAAAGAGAAGGAGTAATGATACAAGGCTTAAAGTTTACAAGTTCAAGTAAGCAGCAACTAATGGAAGGGCTACAGGCTGCCATACATCAAGGGAAAATAGGCTATCCTGAGGGGATAATCAGCCAGGAGTTAGAAGTATTTGAGTATCAATACACGGCAACCGGGGTAAAGTACTCAGCACCTTCAGGCTTTCACGATGATGCCGTGATGGCTTTGGCTTTGGCTTGGCAAAACTTCAGCCTTAAGCGTGGCACTGGTAGATACGCCTTCCTATAATTTACCGCTTATCCTTGATATTTGCCGTTCATCACAATTTTTAAAAAAAGTTTGCCCATTTGATTGTTGAATGTGTAAAGGTTGTATATTTGATATATCAATTAACCACAAATACAAACACAATGAAAAAAGAAACCGCACAATTATTAGCCGTATTTTTAGTAGCTTGTTACCTTATTGGACAATTACAAGACATCTACTCAAAATGATTTACGCTATTTGCCTTCTGCTAATTGCAACAGGCTTTGCAATGGCAGCTTTAACCGACTATATAATCAAACACTATGACAAAAAGCACAAAAGAATACATAGACAAATATTACGCAAGTGAGCCTATTAGCATTATGATGTCTAACATTGATGCGACTTACTTAGAGATACTTACCTACTGCAACGAGCAGGGATATGAACCTGCAAAGCGTAGATTAAGAAGACCAGAACATAAGTCACAAATTGGCTTTTTTGACATTGAGAATTACAAACCCGAAACGATATGAAAACCGCAATGCAAGAATTAATCTTTCACATAGCATATATGGAAAGAAGAAAGTATCAAGATGAGCAAACACAGATACTTGGAGGTATGAATGATTGTATTATGTATGATGCCATCGTTATTCAAAATAGAGTCATTGAAGAATTAACTAAAGAGTATTCTGAATATCTTGAAAAAGAAAAAGAGCAGATAGAAATTGCCTTTGATTTAGGTAGAGATGAAGTTACATCTGTATTTATAATAGACGGAGAAGATTATTACAATAAAAAATTTAACCAAAGTAAATAAACCTGTGAGATACCATAGATTAAAAACATTAGCTCCATATTGGGAAAGAGTACAATCGGGAGAAAAGACATTTGAGATAAGGGAAAATGATAGAGATTTTCAAGTTGGAGATATAGTTGAATTAGAATATTATGACCCAAAAGAACCAGTAGTACAATTAGCATACAACTATAAACCTCCAATGATAATTACAACTGAAATTAAATATATTTTTAATGGAGGTAAATTCGGATTAGATGCTGATTATTGTGTAATGGCAATTGAAATTATTAACCAAAACTAAACAAATGGAACTACAACAAATCTTCGAAACAACAAAAGAACAACGAGTAGAGTTTACCCACCAATTAATTGAACGATTAAACGCAGGGGAGCTTGACCCGTTAAAAACACATCTCCAGGTTAAAGCCTTAGAGGATATGCTTGAAACACTAAAGGCAAATAAGGACTACAAAGATGCCGTATTACAAGCAGCCGTTCTTAATGGCAAGGACTTTGAATATATGAGTGCCAAGTTTAACATTAGAGAAGTAGGGGTTAAATACGATTATACCAAATGCGAAAGTCCTGCATACGAGGAAATATTAAACGAATACAATAGCGCAGCTAAAGCCAAAAAGGATATGGAAGATTTCCTTAAAAAAGTGCCACATCAAGGTCTTGATATTATCAACGGAGTTACTGGCGAGGTTACGAAAGTTTACCCACCTGCTAAGAGTAGCACAACAAGTGTAGCCGTATCATTAAAGTAATAAAAATATTGTACTTCTTTGCAATTTGCTTACCTTTGGCAGCGTTATGCTACATCGGTGGGCATCTTGCTTATGAGATAACTTTAAAACTAAAGAAATGATTTTATTACCAGTCGCAATAGTGATAGTAGTATTTGCTATTTTAGAAATTCGTGATATGTATAACCAAACAAAATGATAGTAGCAATAATATGTTCTTTAATCTCAGCAACCCTTATATCAATAGTATGGGTGCGATTAATAGACCAAAGCAATAAGATACTTGAACAAGACAAAAAAGAAAACAAATGACTTGGAACGAATTAACCATTTGGCAGTACCAACAAATCTACCCAATAGTTACTAAGCCTGAAAAGGATTGGACTAACTTAGACGTGGAAAGTAAGTTAGTAGGTATTGTTTACAACCTAACTGACACGCAGGTAGATAGCCTAACTATTCAGCAATTCAATAATCTAAAGGCAACCCTTAGCTTTTTAAATGACAAGATAGAAGGTAAGCCTGTTAAGTACACCAAAGCAAACGGCAAACGCTACCGCTTTGTTTATGACGTGCAACAAATCAAAGCTGCCAGATATATCGAGAGCAAGGTATTTAGCACCGACTTAATTACAAACCTTCACAAGTTAGCAGCCTCTATGGTAGTGCCTCAAAAGAAAACTTGGTACGGCAAATGGGTAGATGACACCTACGACGCAGCCAAGCATAGTGAATATGCAGCCGACCTACAAGCCTCGAACTTTGTACACATTTATCATTCGGTTGTTTTTTTTTATCAAGTATACAGAAACTGGATAGAAGTTTCTCGGGGTTATTTGATACAGGAAATGATGTCGAAGGGGATGACACCCGAAGCAGCACAAGGGGCGGTTCAAATTTTATGCAGCACTTTGGATGGCAATATTGCGCCAAATCTGTTGCCGACCACGAAAATATTACAGTTGACCAAAGCTATGAACTTGCAACAATCCAGTTCTTAAATACGCTATCCTATCTAAAAGCTAAAGCCGATTACGATAAGGAGCAACATAGGAAACTTAAATAATAGACAAGCCCTGCCAATTTTGGTGGGGTTAGTTATTTTTAGCCGATAGGTATATTTATTTGCGTGAGTATAGCAAAAGCACAAATAAGGGAACTTCAGTCAAGCTTTATACAAAGCTTAGGCGATACAGGGTTTGGCAAGGTCAACCCTAATGACCTACCTATATTGGAAAGGGTACTTGCAATCTATGGAGAAGCATTTAATAAAAGGGTTGCCCAAATATTAGATGACGAAAAGATTACAAGTTCTGGTAAGTTAGCTAACCCTGCACAACCTATAATAACTAAATTTGGCACAGGCTATATTTTAAGTGTTGGTTATGAGCAAGGCAGCGAACAAGACAAGTACTTTAGATTTATCAATAAAGGGGTATTAGGTACAACAAATGAAAAGGCTGACCCAGATACACCTTATAAATTTGATAAGGCAAATAAAGCAGTTAATATAAGTGCCGTTCAAGAATGGCTAAGTTATAATAAGCTTAAGACAGTGGCAGTCAAGAAGTATAGTAAGCTTGGTGTGGAAAGCAAAGCTATTGAAAGCAAAAAGTCGTTAGCCTTTGTTATAGCAAGAAGCATACACAAAAAAGGTATTAGGTCTACTCACTACTTTGATAGAGCAATAGCGCAAATATTTAATAAAGATTTTATAGCAGATGTTGCACTGGCAATAGGCGGAGATGTGCAAATACAAATAAAGCAAACAGTAAACGAAATTAAGAATGGCAATAACAATAACAAGTAGCCCTGCACCCTATTCGTCGATGCACGATAATCTATGGTTTGTATCAAGTTCTACAAATAGTGGAACTACAAACTTCAAATTCGTGTATGATGTTTATATAAACGGAAGCCAAGTAATTAGGTCAAAGGTATTCCCTGCTCCAAGTGCAGAAGGAAGCTATGGGGTATTTAACGCATCTCCAATGGTTCGCAGCTTTGTAACTAACTACTTTGAGCCTTCAGGTAATTCAATACTTGTAGCTTCAAACGATAAGATTAAAGTCGATTACGATATTAGAATAGGAGAAGAAGTGAGCGGTGTAACCACAACCAACTTAGCATCTGGCAGCTACTCAGCTTATAACTTTGTACCGCCATTGTTTGCAGACGTGTTCTTGACAAAGAATAACACACCATTAGTGCTATCGGACTACTACGACAATTTGCTTTTAGAAAACTTTACAGACGATTTCTTAACCGAGCGTGATACCGATAACATAACAATCGAGTATGGCGATAACTTTTACATTACCTTTTTACGCATAGCAACGGGCGGTTATTCTGCTTGGGTTGAAGTATTAGGCGATGGCGATGTGGTTACTAATACAGTTAGCGGTAACATTACTTTAGGCGGACAATTCAATATGTTTAACCTACAAGCAGGGCATATAAACGACTGGGCTTCTGGCACGATTATAGACGAAGACACTTACGGCTATAACTTCTATTTAAAAAGAGGCGCAGCACAAACAAGGGTAATTAAGATAAGACATAAGTGCTATCCTAAATACCAGCAATTTAACCTCGAGTTCTTAAATAGGCTTGGCGGTTGGGACACTAAAAAGTTCGCTTTAGTTAATAGAAGGTCAAGCGAATATCAAAGGGCATCTTATAGGCGAAGCGATTGGCAGCTTGTAGGTGGGCAAATGACAAACATAGATGGATATAACAGATATAACGAAACGACTTTTAACTATGCTATTCAGCATAAGGATAAATATAAGCTTACTTCTGATTGGGTTAGCGAACAAGATTATAGTTGGTTGGCTCAGCTTGTATCTTCGCCTATTGTCTATATGGAAGTACTTGGTGCTTATTTTCCTGTTACGATAACAGTAACAAACTACGAGTATAAGTTAGAAAGTGCAGATAAACTATTTAACTTTGAAATTGAAGTAGAAGTAGGTAAGTATTTAACAAGCCAATTTAGATAATGATTAGCACTGAAATATACATCGAGGAACAGAAGATAGATTTATTGCAAGATATATCTACCGAGTTTACTTACGCTATTGATGACGTGAGCGAGTTCGGTAGTCGCAATACTTCATTTAGTAAAACAATAAGCATACCGGGTACGGCTAACAATAACCTAATCTTTGGTTACATCTTCGAACTTAACAACGCAAACGTTACAGTTAATTCACTGCCAAACGTAGGGTATAACTACAACGTAACTAAACAAGCTAACTGCAAAATCTTTATTGATAAGGTGCAAATATTCAAAGGCACTTTACGAATATTGGAAATAGTTATCGACAAAGAAACTATCGAATACCAGTGCAGTGTGTTTGGTGAGCTTGGCGGTTTTATTAATCAGTTAGGTAATAAGCGTTTAGAAGATTTAGATTTTAGCGCATACGACCATACTTATAGCGTGGCTAATATTAGTTCAAGTTGGGATAACCCAGGCGGTAGTGGTTATTACTATCCGCTTATTGATTACGGGAATGTTAGCACGGGTGCAGGTGCAGGTGGCTTAGGTGGTTACGGAGTAGCTAAAAAGGACTTTCAGTATACAACATTCAGACCTGCTTTGTACGTTAAGGAGTATATACAAAAGATATTTGAAGGTACGGACTATACATTTGATTGTTCGTTCTTTGATACACCTTTATTTAAAAGGCTTATCATACCTAACAACCAGACAAACATAACTGCGTTAAATAATACGAGTATGAGCGCAACTGCTATTAATAGAGATATGCTATTAACAAGCGACCCTTACGTTCAATATACTTTAGTGACTGCTGGTAGCTTTACACTTGACGGAACGAATACTTTGTTTACTTATAGCGGTGCAACGCTTACAACTAATATACAAATAACCTTAACAGGATTTGTAAATTACTTTGACGCAGCACAACCTACATACACTGTAATACTTAGAAAAAACGGGGTGCAGATTGGCTCACAAGATTTCGACGCAAGTGTTACAAGAATGCTTAACTGCAACTTTACTGCCACTGGTGTGACGTTTAATGCAACTGACACTATGCAAGTAGAAATACTTGGTACGTTGATGAGCATTGAAATATTTACAGGTAACGTAGGAGTAACTACAAGCACACCTACACAAGTACAAATTAACTTAGGTGAAACTATTAAGGTAAGTCAAACAATACCAAAAGGTATATTTCAAAGGGACTTTTTTTTAAGCATTGTAAAGATGTTTAACCTTTACGTTTATGAGAATAAGTTTAACGACAAAGAACTTGTTATTAGTCCGTATGTGGTTTTTTATCCTGAGAAGTCAGATAGCGCAGAAGATTGGACTAACAAAATAGACAGGGCAAAGCCTATCAGTATTAAGCCAATGAGTGAAGTGAATGCTCGATACTATAACTACAAGTTTAAGCAAGACAACGACTTCTATAACGAAAACTATCGCAAGAAGTACACCGAAGGTTATGGCGATTTTATCTACGATACTGAGTTTGATTTCGTGAAGGAGACAGACGTTTTAGAAGTTATATTTGCTGCTTCTGTATTATACCAAGCAACAGGACAAGACAAAGTGTTCCCTGCTATCTATAAGAAGTCAAATACAAATAGTGCCGAGGATAGAATGGATAGTATTATACGCATAATGCAAACCAAAAAGATTACAGGTGTTGCAAGTTGGAATATAATGAATACAAGTACTGTCTTAGGTAGTTATACAAGCTATGGTTACGCAGGTCATTTAAACGACCCTAATAACTCTACAAGCGATATTAACTTTGGTGCGCCTAAAGAAATACAATTTAGCCCTGCTAACTTTACGGAGTTTAATGTATTTAATGATTTCCATAGCCCGTACCTTGCAGAGATAACAAACAAAGATAGTAAGCTATTAAGCTGCTTTGGTTTACTTGATATAGTAGACATATTCAATTTAGATTTCAGCAAGTATGTATATATAGACGGGGTATTGTTTAGGCTTAACAAAGTCGAAAACTTTAACCCAATGGAATATAATACAACTAAGCTATCGTTTTTAAAAGTAATTAACACAAAATATCCAGTAATATAATGGCAGAAAAACTTACGTTTGATATACAAGTCGGGGGAAACCAAGACCAAGCTTTAGGCTCTTTAAAAGCGCAGCTTAAAGAAGCTACTTTAGAAGTACAAAGATTGTCTGAAAAGTTTGGAGAAACTTCAGAACAAGCAGTTAAAGCAGCAGAAAGAGCATCAGAACTTAAAGACCAAATAGGATTTTCAAGTAGCTTAATTGATGCGTTTAATCCAGATGCTAAATTTAAATCTTTAACTTCTTCTCTTGCAGGTGTAGCAAGTGGATTTGCTGCGGTGCAAGGTGCTATTGGATTATTCGGTGTAGAATCAGAAGCAGTAGAAAAGACATTATTAAAGGTGCAATCTGCAATGGCTTTATCTGAAAGTTTGCAAAATATTGGGGAGAGCATAGATAGCTTTAAACAATTAGGAACAGTTGTTAAAAATTCAACTGTCTTTCAGGCTGCTTATAACTTTGTTATGGGGCAAAAGGTTGCTATACAAACACAAGATACGGCAACCACAATAGCGTCAACTGTAGCAACTAAAGCACAAGCGGCTGCAACTAATACGGCAACTGTAGCAACAACGGCATCAAGTGTAGCAATGAAAGTATTGCGTGGGGCTATACTTGCAACGGGAATAGGTGCTTTAGTAATTGCGCTTATAGCAGTAGTTCAAAACTTTGGTAAAATAAAAGCTGCAATACTTAACGCAGTTCCAAGTCTTGGGAAGTTTGCTTCTACTGTTGGTAATGTTATAAACTCTTTTACTGATTTAATTGGTGTAACAAATGCAGCTTCAAGAGCAGAACAACAAAGACAAGCAATCTTTGCAAAGTCGTCTGCTAATACTAAAATAGTTAATGAAGGCATTGAAAGGCAAATTAAATTAATACAAGCACAAGGAGCAGAACAAGGTAAAATTGATGCACTTAGAAAGCAACAAATTAATAATGAATTAAATGACCTTAAAAAATTAGCTGATACCAAAGGAGTTATAAGAGGCGAAGAAGCTAAGAAATATAAAGACCTTAAAAATGATTTGGCTGTAATTGATGCAACTGCTGAAACTGCAAGAAGAGAAGAAGCAAAAAGGGCAGCAGAAAAAAATGCTTCGGCTGCAAATAAGTATGGAGAAGATGCAAAGAAAAAAGCAGAGGCAGATGCAAAGGAAAGATTAGAAGCGCAAAAAGAAGCGTTATTAAAACTAAGTGAATTAAATAATGCAATATTTTTATCTACTTTTAAAAACGAAAACGATAAGAAAAAAGCAGAACTTGAAATTGCTTTTAATAAAGAACGGGAAGAAATTTTAGCTAATACCAAGCTAACAGAAGAAACAAAAAATCAATTAATAGTTTCATTAAGAACTAAACTAAATACAGATTTAGATGCTATTAATCAAGCCGAAAAAGATAAGAAAGCAGCAGAAGATGCTAAAATGCTTGAAGAGGCTGCGGCTCAAATGGCTAAAGAAGATGATTTAGAATTTACTAATTTACAAAAAAAGTTTGCTAAAACACAAGACGACGAAAAGAAACAAGCAGCAAAAGACCTTGCTGACATAGATAAAAAGATTGCAAAAAATACTACTGACTTAGAATTAGAAAGGAGTTTATTAGACGAAAAGCAAATAGCAGTTGAAGAAGCTTATGCCAGTAGTTTAATAACAGAAGAACAATACAATTCAGCATTAGAGGCAAATGCAAAAGCAAGGGCTGACATAGATAAGCTAGAAGCCGAAGCAAAAGTTAAAAACGCAGAAGTTGCTTCGCAGTTATTAGGTACTATTTCTGATTTAGTTGGTAAGAACACCGCAGCAGGTAAAGCGGCTGCTATTGCTTCTACAACAATAGACACTTATTTAAGCGCACAAAAAGCATATGCTTCACAGTTAATTCCGGGTGACCCTTCTTCTCCTATTAGAGCGGCTATTGCTGCAGGTATTGCTATTGTCGGTGGTATTAAAAACGTTAAATCAATATTAGCAGTTCAAACACCAAATGGCGGTGGCGGTGGGTCTGCTAATATATCTGCCCCAAGTTTATCTGGCGCACCAATAGCACCTGCGCAACCACAAGCAGCAACTACTAATATTAGTGCACAATCTATTAATGCTTTAGGAAGTCAAACATCACGAGCCTATGTAATTGAGAGCGATGTAACAAGTAGCCAACAACGTATGGCAGCTATTCAGCAACGTGCAAGATTTGGTTAAATGATAACAATTTAAAAAACTTAATATTTAGAATTATGGACTTACCTGTTTACTTATTAGACATTAGCGAGGATATGAATGACGATGCCGAGGTTGATTATGTGGCACTCGTAGACAAACCTGCTATTCAAAAGAATTGGAATGCCTTTAAAAACGAACAACGCTTTGAAGTGGTTAGCGAAGACAAGCGTATTATTTCTGGACCTCTTATGCTTGCTGACGTACCTATTTTTAGGAGCGATGCTACTTATGGCGATTACTATGTGGTGTTCTCTAAAGATACTATTTTTAAGATTGCGCAAAAGTTTTTCAAAAGAGGCTACCAATCAAACGTAAACTTGATGCACTCACCTAACGCACAAGTAGAAGGTGTTACAATGTTTGAGAGTTTTATAACAGACGAAAGCAGAGGCATACTACCAATGAAAGGCTTTGAAGATGCACCAGACGGAAGCTGGTTCGGTAGCTTTAAAGTAGACAACGAAGGGGTTTGGAACGATGTTAAAGAGGGTAAATTTAAAGGATTTAGCGTAGAGGGTTTGTTTACTTACAAGACAAAACCTACAAAGGAGCAAGAACTTATGAATGCAATAAAGGAAATATTGCAGAGGGTTAAATGATAAACAAAATCTTTTATTAATATTTAAACAAAAAGAATGATGAACGCAAAAGATGCAATTATGCAAATTAGGGCTTTGTTCGAAGATATGCCACCAGTAGAAGTTCCTGCTCCTATTGAAGAGGCTATCAATGACGAAGTACCTGTTACATTCGCAGAGTATAGCCTTATGGATGGTACTAAGGTTATGATTAGCGAAATGGCTATCGGTGGCGAAGTTACCTTAGCAGACGGAACACCTGCACCAATGGGCGAACACCAATTGGCAGATGGAACTAAAATCGTTTTAGACGAAGCTTCTAAAATCTTATCTATTGAAACTCCAGAGGCTGAGGCTAAAGAAGCTGAAGAAGTACCTGCGGAAATGGGTAATAAGATTGACGAAAAGATGGCAGACGAAATTGCTGCTTTAGTTTCTCAAAACGAAAATCTAAAAACACAAGTAGCACAATTAGAGGCAAAAGTTAAGAATGGCTTTAGTCAAGTAGCTGAACTTATAGAAGCACTTACTAAAACTCCTAACGCTGAACCTATTGCGCAACCAAGAAACAACTTTGGTTCTAACGTAACTACACACAATATGAAGTACGATAGAATTGAGAAATTTAGAAACGCTTTATTAAACAAATAAAAATAAAATAAAATGGGATTTGATGTATCTGCTTTAGCGAACTATACAAAAGAAAACGAAGCTCTATTAGTAACTTCGTCTGTATTAGGTTCAAAAACTGCGTCTCTTATTAAGAGCGCTGGCAATGTGATGGTGGGAGTTAAGAGTTCTGAGAAGATAAATATTTTAAGCACAGACGCTATCTTCCAAGATGGTGCTTCTTGTGGCTTTAATGCTTCTGGTTCTACTACCTTTACTCAACGTACTGTAACTCCTGGTAAAATTAAAGTAAACGAAGCTTTGTGTCCTAAAGACCTTGAAGCTAAGTATTTACAAAAGGCTTTACCTACTGGTTCTATGTATGACAGTATTCCTTTTGAGCAAGAGTATTCTGAAAAGAAAGCTAAGACAATTGCTGCTCAATTAGAAACTGCGTTATGGACTGGCGACACTTCAAGTGTGAATGTTAACCTTAACCGCTTCGACGGGCTTGTAAAATTAATCGGCGCTGCTTCAGGTGTTGTTGCTGCTAACGCTTCAACTTATATCTCTGGCGCTCCTTTAAGTTCTATTACTTCTGCTAACGTAATCTCTATCTTTGATGGTGTTTACCAAGCTATCCCTGCACAAGTTGTAGCAGCTGACGATATGACTATCTTCTGTGGTCAAGATTTATTCCGTACTTACACAATCGCTCTTAAAAATAGCGGTAGCTTCAATTACTCTATTGATGTTAAAGCTGATAGCGAATTCGTATTACCGGGTACTACAATTAAAGTTGTAGCAGTTGCAGGACTTAACGGAACTAATAAAGTTTACGCTATGCGTTTAAGCAATATGTTCTTAGGAACTGACTTACTTAACGAAGAAGAAAAGTTTGAAATTTTCTATGCTAAAGAAGCTGACCAAGTACGTTTCGTATCTGAGTTCAAAATGGGTGTAAACATTGCCTTCCCTGACGAAGTAGTGAAGTTTATCCTTGCATAATTTATAGGGTAGGTTGAAATACACCTACCCAATTTTTTCAAACTAATAATATTATAAAAATGGCTTGTGCTTTAACTCAAAATTATACCTTAGATTGTAAAGACAGTTTAGGCGGTATAACCGAAGTTTATTTTGCAGCAGCAGCAGACGTTACCTCTACAACCGAAGCAAGTGGTGTTATCACCGCACTTGTTAAGGCGACAGGTAAAAAGTTCTACAAGTACGAACTTGTTAAGGGTACTTCTCAATTAGTTGAGAACGTAAACGCAAACGTACAAAATGGTACTATCTTCTATGCTCCAGAATTAACTGTTGTATTAAACAAATTACAAGCGAACACAAGAAACGAAATCTTGTTGTTGGCTCAGAACACTTTAGTAGCAGTTGCCAAAGATAACAATGGCAAATATTGGTACTTAGGTAAAACAAGAGGCTTAGACCTTACAGGCGGTAACGCAGGTACAGGAACTGCCGAAGGTGATAGAAGTGGTTACACTTTAACCTTCACAGGTGCGGAAGCTGCCCTTGCTCCAGAGGTTAACTCTGTTGTAGCAGCAGCACTTACAACCGCAGGTTCTTAGGTTGTTTTGGTTTTGTATATAGATGCCCTCGTCTTTAATTAGGCGGGGGTTTTTTATTTTGCAAACAATCGCAATAGTTTATATTTATAGTTGTGATAAGATTAACTAAGGGTCAAACCCAAAACATAATACTTACCTTGACTGAGAAGCAGCTTTTAACAAGTCCTAACTATCTATTTGTTTTCGAGAATAGAAGCACGAATACGGACATTAAATTTGTTAAGCTAAACAATACGGATATTAGTCCTTATAAGGATAGATACAACGAGTTTAGTATTGTAGTTAATAGCTACTTTAATACGGCTTTAAACGGGCAATACACCTACACAATCTACGAACAAACAAGTACTACCAACACAGACCCGACAGGCTTAAACCTGCTTGAAAGCGGCATTATGGAGCTTTCAGGAACTACTATATCATTCACAGAATACGAAACAACAAGCACATTCACAATTAGACAATAATGGAAATACAAGTATTGACATTTGCGGAAGCAAAGCAGCCTGAATATAAAGAGAAAAAAGGCGAAGGGTATATGCAGTATGGTCAGAATAATGACTATCCTCAATACCTATTAGACCTATTTAACAAATCTGCAAAGCATAATGCTATTGTAAGAAACAAAGTAAACTACATTGTAGGGAACGGATGGGCAGGAGAGGATGCTATTGTTAAAAAAGTTAATAGAGAAGAGAGCCTAAATGACCTTACTAAAAAGGTTGCTTTAGATTTAGAACTATTTGGCGGTGCTTATATCCAAGTTATTTGGTCAGTAATGGGCGGTCAGGTAGCTGAGTTGTGGCATTGTGATTATACAAAGATTAGAACTAACAAAGACAATACTCAGTTTTGGTATAAAGAAGATTGGAAGGCTACACGCAACCAAGAAAAAGCTGAGATATACAATGCATTTAACCCTGCTAACCCACAAGGTGTGCAGATACTTTACGTTAAAGAGTATCGCCCAGGAATGAACGTTTATAGCCTACCTGGTTATTTCGGTGCGCTTAACTATATCGAAAGTGATGTTGAAGTAAGTAAGCACGTTTTGGGTAATGCTCAAACAGGATTTAGTGCAAGTAAACTTATTACTTTACCAAACGGAGAGCCAAGTCCTGACGAGAAACGTGCAGTAAGTAGACAGTTCGATAATATGTACACGGGTGCAGACGGCAAGAAGTATTTACTTGCTTTTGTAAACGATGCAACTCGTAAGCCTATTGTAGACGATTTGGGTGCGAGTGATTTAACTAAAGAAGATTTTAGCCGTGTAGACGAGTTAATTCAGACCAACATATTTAGCGGACACCAAATTACAAGTCCTGACTTATTCGGTATTGCTACTCCTGGTCAGTTAGGCAACCGCCAACAGATGCGTG
>Ga0208601_1000031_pt1 | contig 37911 bp, 31 predicted proteins | sample LakMenEpi09Nov12_FD_150684 | JGI IMG/M metagenome (GOLD analysis project Ga0208601, IMG submission 150684) | Freshwater microbial communities from Lake Mendota, WI - 09NOV2012 deep hole epilimnion (SPAdes) | ecosystem: Environmental > Aquatic > Freshwater > Lake | place: Lake Mendota, Madison... | reverse complement strand
AAATTCTGGTTCTAAATTAATTACTTGTTTTTGATTAGGAGAAACTACAATGGGTGTGACACAGCCATGAAAATAAGTTGTAGTTCCATTTCGATGATTACGACAATTACAATGAGGGCAACTAATTAGAGGCAATGGCTAACAAATAGTTACTTTGTACTATATTTTGAATTCCAAAATCGGGGCTAATACTTTATTTTTTTCAAAATGAGAATTGCTGCTTGGGTAGCGGTGGTTTTGGAACTACCTACAAAGTCTTAGAACCTAGCACGGGTAAATTATACGCCATTAAAACCCTCAATCAGCAAATGCAATTGCGAGAGGACTTTGCAGAACAGCAGGTTAAGTTTATTAACGAAGCCTTGACAATTAAAGGTTTTGATCATAAGCATATTCTCAAAGTTTATGAAGTCATTCAAGCAGGTGAGCTTTTTGGCGTGGTGATGGAATATATTGATGGAGTAACTTTATTTCAATATCTTCGACAAAATGGACAACTTACCGAAAGCGAAGCACTATTATATATAAATCAAATTGGTCAGGCTTTAGAATATGTTCACGCTAAAGGTAGTTTACACCGGGATATTAAACCTGCAAATATTCTTTTACGTCAAAATAAAGAAGAGGCGGTTTTAATTGATTTTGGTTTAACTCGCAGTATTGCTACTAAAAGCATGACAAATGCTTTAACAGAAGGTTATGCACCTATTGAACAATATCGTCGCAAAGGGAGTTTTGGACCCCATACCGATGTTTACGCTTTAGCTGCTACTTTATATTATCTGCTTACGGCTGATGGACTTAACAAAGAGGGTGAAGTTAGTCCTGTACCCGCGCAAAACCGGAAATATGATGATGAACCTTTACCAGAACCTAAACATTATAATTCTGGCATTAGTCAGAGGGTGAATGATGCTATTTTAGCCGGTATGGAAATAGAACCGGAAAACCGCACTGCGACGGTTTTGAACTTTCGGGAAGATTTGGGTTTGGTTAGTAGTGGAAACCCAGGAGATGTAGAATTAAAATCATCCTGTGGAATGGACTACAGGAAACTGCGTGACTTACTCAAAGCTGGGGAGTGGCAAAAGGCAGATGATTTTACATATAGATTAATGTTATTGGTTGCAAACCGTGAGAAAGAAAAGGAAGTTCGCTTAGATATTGAAGATATTGATAATTTTCCCTGTGAAGACCTTCGCACCATTGACCAACTGTGGATAAAATACAGTGATGGAAAGTTTGGGTTTTCTGTGCAGAAACGAATTTATCAAGGTTTTGGTGGAACGAGAGAATATAACTCAGACATCTGGGAAAAGTTTGGGGATAAGGTAGGATGGAGAGAAGGAGGATACTGGTTGTACTACAAAGATATTACTTTTGACAAGAAAGCAGCAGAAGGCCACCTCCCGGCGTTTAGGGTGTGGCTGGTTTTTCATGGTTTTTGGTTTCATGTTTTGGATTTGGAGGGGGTTCTCTTCTCTCGCGTCGAGACTTGTAAGTTGTAACATTTAAGGGTTACAGAAAATTATTAAGTCTGAATCAGGATAACCAGGATTAAAGGATGTACAGGATGGTAATTTATAGATGGTTTGTTTGGTGATGAAAGTTGTATTTGTCAGAATCAGGATATCCAGGATTAAAGGATGTACAGGATGGTAATTTATAGATGGTTTGTTTGGTGATGAAATTTGTATTTGTCAGAATCAGGATATCCAGGATTAAAGGATTAACAGGATGGTAATTTATAGATGGTTTGTTTGGTGATGAAAATTCCATTTGTCAGAATCAGGATAACCAGGATTAAAGGATTAACAGGATAGTAATTTATAGATGGTTTGTTTGGTGATGAAAGTTGTATTTGTCTGATAGCGTAGCGTGGCGTTAGCCATATCAGGATAACCAGGATTAAAGGATTAACAGGATAGTAATTTATAGATGGTTTGTTGGTGATGAAAATTGCATTTGTCTGATAGCGTAGCGTGGCGTTAGCCATATCAGGATAACCGGGATTAAAGGATTAACAGGATAGTAGTTTATGGATGGCTTAAATTATTCAAAAACAATCATTCAAAAACATTCTGAAAAATCCCCAACTCCCCACCAAAAATCATCCAATAACATCCTGTAAATCCTCAAATCCTGGAAATCCTGATATGGCTAACGCCACGCTACGCTATCAGACAAAATAAAATCATCAACTCCCCACAAAAAATCATCCAACAACATCCTATCAATCCTCAAATCCTGGAAATCCTGATTCAGACAAATAAAATCACCAACTCCCACCAAAAATAATCCAATAACATCCTATAAATCCTCAAATCCTGGAAATCCTGATTCAGACAAAAAAATCCCCAACTCCCCACCAAAAATCATCCAACAACATCCTGTAAATCCTCAAATCCTGGACATCCTGATTCAGACAAAATAAAATCATCAACTCCCCACAAAAAATCATCCAATAACATCCTGTAAATCCTCAAATCCTGGAAATCCTGATTCAGACAAATAAAATCCCCAACTCCCACGAAAAATCATCCAACAACATCCTGTAAATCCTCAAATCTTGGACATTATTTAGATATAATATAATAAATTGCCAGCAGGAGTATTACTTATGACAGTAAAAAAACTTATTCAAGCAGAAATTGACAGAATCCCAGAACAAGAGCTAGATAACCTTTATCAATGGATAAAAGAATTTACAGATAAAATAAATAGTGTAAAAAATGGGATTTTCTCATCCCAAAATATACCACCAGAAACCTTGGAAACAGCAGAAAAAAACCTTTCTAATTCTTATCCTTACCATGATTTAGATTATCTTGCTGGAACATGGACAAAAGAAGATGAAACTGAATTTTTACTTAATACTCAACAATTTAATGAAATAGATCAACAATTATGGCAATAAAATCAATCTTACTAGATACCAATGCTTATGCTGCTTTTAAACGTAATCAAAATGAAGCATTTTCAATAATTGCAAATGTAGATATTATTGTCATCAATTCTATCATCCTTGGAGAATTACTAGGAGGTTTTGCATTAGGAAATAAATTAGAACTAAATCGTTATGAATTAGAAAAATTTATGGAATCTCCTAGAGTCAAAATATTTACCATAGATGAGAAAAACATCAGAATATTATGCTCTCATTTATTCTCAATTGCGAAAGAAAGGAAAACCTATACCTGCTAATGATATTTGGATTGCAGCTACAGCAATTCAACATGATTTAATTTTATTTACTTATGATAGTGATTTTAAAAGTATAGAAAATTTAAAATTAGGTAATTGTTTAGCAGATTTTATTTATGAATCATAATTGATCATTATACTTGAAACCCACATCCTGTAAATCCTAAAATCCTGAGTATCCTGATTCTGACAAAAATACTTTTGGAAAAGCAAACCCCTATATATATGAGCGCACAGATTTCCACTATATTTAAACTATAACTGAAACTTGGAAACTTGTCAAGAGTATTTTCAATAATTTTACCGTCTTCTCTCATCCAAGCTTCTCAGTAACAATACTTAATATGCTAAATAAGATACCCATCTAAAAAACTCAAGAAAGAGTTAGTTTTAAATTAAAATTTAAAGATTAAAAATTTAAACTTAAAAATGATGATTTCCTTGGCATTGCTAACCCAGTATTTTCGGAACTTTTGGCAACCTAGAAAGGGTTTAGCGATCGCAGAAGCATCTATAATTGGGATAGTAGCGGCCTTATCTGCGGTATTACTCAAACAAGGTTCAGGCTGGTTGGGAACATGGCGAGTGCATACAACTCACATTTTCCCAGCCTGGATATCTCTACCATTTATTGGCGTAAGTTTGGGGTTTCTTTCCGGTTGGTTAGTGCAGAGATTAGCACCAGAGGCGGCTGGTAGTGGCATTCCCCAAGTTAAAGCTGCTTTGGCAAATGTGCCAATTAAACTATCATGGAGAGTAGCTTTTGTCAAGTTAATCTCTGCAATTATCGCCTTGGGTTCGGGGTTAACCTTGGGGAGACAGGGTCCTACAGTCCAGGTTGGTGCGGGGTTAGCAGCGGGAATGAGTCGCTTAGTTCCTACCTCTCCAGATCATCGCCGACAGATGATTGCAGCGGGGGCTGGGGCTGGTTTAGCGGCGGCTTTTAATGCACCTCTAGCCGGGGTATTATTTATTATTGAAGAGTTATTACAAGATCTATCAGGTTTAACTTTAGGAACGGCAATTATCGCTGCTTTTATTGGTGGTGTAATTTCCCGGTGGTTAGGTGGTGGGAGTCTGCAATTAGACTTAAAACTAATTGACTATTCTAGCAGTTTTTCCCTATTAGAAATTCCGGCTTTATTAATTTTAGGAATTTTAGCGGGTTTATTAGCAGCTTTATTTAATCAGGGATTAATTTTTAGTATTCAAACTTATCGTCGGTTACATATTAGTTTACCTTTACGAGTGGCTTTAGCTGGTTTGGCTTCTGGTTTGATTATGTCCTTACTACCAGAAACCTTTCGGGATAATACAGGTTTGCGGGAGTTTATGATTGCTAGTGAACCGAATATACCTTTAGCGGGAATTGTCTTTATTGCCCAATTTATTTTAACATTAATTGCCTTTGGTTCGGGCGCACCAGGAGGATTATTTGCACCAAGTTTAATTTTAGGTTCTTGTTTAGGACATATTATTGGCGTATGTGAATTGCAAGTATTTGGATTTGGTTCACCGACGACCTACGCATTAGCCGGAATGGGGGGATTTTTTAGCGCGGTTTCCAAAGTTCCGATAACGGCGATTGTCATTGTTTTTGAAATCACGAAAGATTTCAATTTAGTATTACCTTTAATGGTGGTATGTGTGACATCTTATCTAGTGGCTGAGAAGGTTGTTCCCGGTTCACTCTATGACAAACTTTTAAAATTAAATGGCATCATTATTAAAAAAGATAGTCCAACGGAAGGGATATTAACTCAATTAACTGCTAAGGATGTCATGCAGCGCATAGTGGAAACTTTAGAATCAAAAATGACAGGAGATGAAGTTATTAAAGCCTTTTCTCGTTCCCATCATCGCGGTTTTCCTGTAGTCGAAAATAATAAATTAGTGGGCTTAGTTTCCCAAACAGATTTACAGAAAATCCGTGATCATCTCTTCCCCCATGAAACTCTTTTAAAAGAGATTATGACACCCAAACCGGTGACGGTGACACCAGCAGATAGATTAAGTCATGTTCTCTATTTATTAGATAGATATCAAATTAGCCGTTTACCCGTAGTAGATGGAAAAAAATTAATTGGGATTATTACTCGCGCCGATATTATTCGTATTGAAGCAGATCATTTAAATGGCGAAAATGGCGTGACAGGTCCCCAAGCAGAACCTTCTTATTTAGTTTATCAAACTCGATCGCCTAGTATTGGTAGAGGGAGGTTATTAGTTACTATCGCTAACCCAGAAACCGCCCCGGCTTTATTAGAAATGGCTGCTGCGATCGCCCGCGATCGCCATTATGAAATAGAATGTTTACAAATCATCTTAGTATCCCGTCATGTTTCTCCAGCGGAAACCCCAGTTAACACCGCTAAAAGTCGCCGCTTACTCCGACAAGCCGAAGGTTTAGCCAAAAAACTGCACATTCCCATTCATACCCAAATTCGTGTCGCCCATGATATCGCCCAAGCTATTTTAGAAACTACTAAGGAACGATATATAGACTTAATTTTCATGGGTTGGAAGGGAAATACATCTACCCCTGGCAGGATTTTTGGCAGCGTAGTAGATACTATAATTCGTCAAGCAAACTGTGATGTTGTCTTGGTCAAATTAGGCAATAATTTCCATTCCTACCAGCAATTTAAACGCTGGTTAATACCAATGGCTGGAGGACCAAATGCACCTATTGCCATTAAATTATTACCTGCTTTAGTAACTTTGGAAAACGACATAGAAATCCGCTTAACGCAGGTAGTTAAACCTGGGGAAGTTGCACCAGATATGACGGTTTTAGAGGAATCTACTCGTCAATTAATGCGTCACCGCAATTTACAAAGTAATGTTGTCGCTGCATCTTTGCAAGCTGAATCTGTTACCGCTGGAGTCATTGAATTAGTCAAAACTGAAGATTTCGACGTTGTAGTTTTGGGTGCTTCTCGTGAGGGATTATTACAACAAGCAATTCAAGGTAATATTCCCGAAGCAATCGCATCTGGTGTTGATAGTACCGTAATTTTAGTCAGAAGTGCAATTTCTTAACTATGATTTGTGTGATTTACCTGATTTATATGAGTTTTTGACTACTTTTTTTTCAAAAAGAGAGATGAATCATAAATTTAATCAGGGTGGGAAAACCCACCCCTACAGATATTAACGTTTCACCAATTTCTTGGACATCTTCCTAAGACGAATAGATTCAGGTGTAACTTCCACCAATTCATCTTGAGCAATGTATTCCAAAGCTCTTTCCAAATTCATGTCTATGGGTGTTTGTAACTGAGTCAGTTCTTCACCTCCAGATGAACGGTGATTGGTTAACTGCTTGGTTTTACAAACGTTCAATTCCAAATCTTGGGGACGATTATGTTCACCAATAATCATCCCTTTGTAAACCTTAGTTCCTTCACTGATAAAGAATGCGCCTCTATCTTCACAGTTTTTCATGGCGTAGGAAGTAGAAACACCTTCTTCAAAGGAGATGAGAACGCCTTTGTTCCGGGCTTCAATATCACCACAAAGGGGACGATAATCAAGGAAACTGTGGTTCATGATGCCTTCACCGCGAGTCATTCGCATGAATTCACCTCGGAAACCGATTAAACCACGGGCTGCTACGATAAACTCTAGTTGGGTGCGATCGCCACCACCAGGCTGCATATCTTGCATTTCCGCTTTCCGTTGTCCTAAGCGTTCAATACAGCTACCAACTGCGTCCGCGGGAACATCTAATGCTAGAAGTTCAAAAGGTTCGCAATTTTGACCGTTAACTGTACGGTAAATTACTTGAGGTTGAGATACTTGGAACTCAAAACCCTCACGGCGCATGGTTTCGATTAAGATGCCTAGGTGTAATTCACCACGACCAGAAACCAGGAATTTATCGGGAGAGTCGGTGTCTTCAACGCGCAAAGCTACGTTGGTTTCTAATTCGCGGTATAAGCGATCGCGGATTTGGCGAGATGTTACCAATTTACCTTCTTGACCAGCAAAAGGTGAATCATTCACCCAGAAGGTCATTTGCAAAGTTGGTTCATCCACCTTAATTAATGGTAGAGCCAGAGGTTCATTAGGATCTGTAATAGTTTCGCCAATATAAGCATCAGCAAAACCAGCTACAGCCACAATATAACCTGCGGTAGCTTCTTGCATCTCTATCCGTTTTAAACCTTCAAACCCCATCAGCTTGGTAACTTTGCCCTTGACAATGCTGCCATCTTCTACTACCAAAGCAGCTTGTTGTCCAGCGCGGATAGTTCCATTGTGGATTTTACCAATGACAATCCGGCCTAAATATTCTGAATAATCTAGGGTGGTAACTTGCAATTGTAGAGGCTTGTTAGGATCTCCCACAGGTGCGGGGACGTGACGGAGAATGGCATTAAATAGCGGCTGCATATCTACTGATTCTGCTTCTAAGCTTTCTTTAGCGAAACCAGCCATACCGGAAGCAAACAAATATTTAAAGTCACACTGGTCTTCATCTGCACCTAATTCTAAGAACAGATCCAAGACCTTATCAACAGCAATGTGGGGGTCAGCTTGTCCCCGGTCAATCTTGTTAATAACGACGATAGGACGGAGACCTTTTTCCAAAGCTTTTTTCAAGACAAAGCGGGTTTGGGGCATTGGTCCTTCATTGGCATCAACAATCAGAATACAACCGTCTACCATGCCGAGTACCCGTTCTACTTCTCCGCCGAAGTCAGCGTGTCCAGGGGTATCAACAATATTAATCAGGGTGTCTTTGTAGCGAACCGCTGTATTTTTAGAAAGAATTGTAATGCCTCGTTCCCTTTCCAAATCATTGGAGTCCATGACACAATCCGGAACGTCTTCGCCTTCGCGGAAAATGCCGGACTGTTTGAGGAGAGCGTCAACCAGGGTGGTTTTACCGTGGTCAACGTGGGCGATAATGGCGACGTTACGAATTGGGAGCGTCATAGATGATTTGGGTAAACTTTAAGGTTTTTAGATTAAGAAGCTTATTTTTGGTCGTTTTAACAGAAGTGGAGATGATTTGCCAAATCTGTAACGAACCTTTATTGACACTCTCCGCTCTTATGAGACGAAGATTATTAAAACATCGCTGTTTTAATATCCTGATTTCTCAGGTTCCCAGGCTCACCACGGTTGCCCGTAGGGCGTAGTGATATCTCCTCAAGGTTTTTCGGGCGTACACTTTCCCCCAGTCCGGGGGTAGGTTTTTAAATCTTATACTGATTAAATTACTATTATAACATAACTGAGGCGTAAACTAAAAAATAAACAGACATTTAGCGACGTTCCTCAATAATAGTTTGAGAAACGGGGTTTCCTTGTGCCTGAATAAGTTTTCTTTCATGTTGTTTACTGTCAACAGGTTGTTTAATTTGTTTCACCAAACCAGAACTTAACAGTGCTTGATGAAAGTTTGTGATTTGATTAACTTGTGCTTTGTCATTCAGACATATTTGGATAGCTTGATTAAGTTGCTGTAGTTCATCTTGTTCTAAACTATCAAGCTGACTGAGAATTTCCTTGAGAATTGTTTGTGGCATAGGTTTTTAGTTTGTAGTCAGGTGTCTTCTACTATTTTAGGCAGATAATAACCTGAAATTAGCACTTATGGCTGAAATTGTGCCAAAATGAACTTATGAATCTATAAATTTACAGGTTATGGGTTGGTTATCAGGACAGCAATTACAAAATGGTAAATATACCATAGAAAAAGAATTAGGTGAAGGCGGTTTTGGGATTACTTATCGCGCTAGAGATAATCATGGAAATTTCGTTGTTATCAAAACTTTAAATGATGCAATCCAAAAACGTGCTGATTTTGCTAAATTTCAACAAGACTTTCTCAACGAAGCGATTAAATTAGCTAAATGTAGTCATTCCCATATTGTGCAAATATACGAAGTCATTCATGAAAATGATCTTTGGTGTATGGTGATGGAATATATTGATGGTGAAGATTTAGGAAGTTTTGTAGAAAATCAAGGTATTTTATCTGAAACTGAAGCATTACGATATATTCAGCAAATTGGATCAGCATTAACTGTAGTTCATAATAATGGTTTATTACATCGAGATATTAAACCACAAAATATCATGTTGCGTTCTGGTAAATCAGAAGCCGTGTTAATTGATTTTGGGATTGCGCGAGAGTTTTCCCAGAATTTAACTCAAACACATACGCAAATGTTAGCTGATGGTTTTGCACCAATTGAACAATATGATAAAAAAGCAAAACGGGGAGCATTTACAGATGTTTATGCTTTAGCTGCAACTTTGTATTCTGTGTTAACTGGAGAATTACCAACTATATCACCAATGAGAGCTATTGGTACAGAATTGGCAGAAGCAAAAAAGATAAATTCTAGTATTAGTGATAGAGTTAATCAGGCGATAATTAAAGGGATGGAATTAAAGCCAGAAAATCGTCCTCAGTCAATAAATGAGTGGTTATCTCTTCTAAATATGGAAATAACCAGTATTGCTATTCCTCCAGCAACACCAATTATAGAAGATAAGATTATTCGTGAGTTTAAAACTCATGTTGATTATAAAAGTTCTAAAGCAGGATTGTTAATTCATCACAAAGAAAGTAGCTCCGATCTTGCATTACACTACCATATAACTATCTCTGATACCCATGCTTTTAACTTTGGTGGAAATGGATTTGCTGTATTCCGAATTCCGACAGTATCATATAGAGTAGAATCGGTGACATTATTGCCTAAAAAAGAAGTCCTTGATAGATGTTTAATTGCTTATGAATTGTTCAAAACTTGGGATTATGGGTTATTAGGTTGGAACTGTGAACATTTTGCTAGATTAGTCACAACAGGAGAAGCAATTAGTTATCAAGTAAAAGAGTCAATTTTAGCATTTTTAAATAATAATGGTTATCATCCATTAGCAAAAGAAATGATGGACAAAGCTTGTCAAACTGCAAAATATTAATTTAGTTAAAAACACTAACCTCTTCCTTCTCTTTCTCTTCCTTCGTGTCCTTCGCTCCTTCGTGGTTCATTTCCTCTTAACATCATCCAACTAAAAATGCTATCAGAAAGATTTACCCAAGCGCTTACCTACGCTCACGAACTCCACGCCACGCAAAAACGCAAAGCTGGGGATATTCCCTATATTACCCATTTACTAGGAGTAGCCAGCATAGCCTTAGAATATGGAGCTAATGAAGATGAAGCGATCGCTGCCCTATTACATGATGCCATAGAAGAGCAAAGAATAGGTAGTTTCCGAATTAGAAATTTTAGCTGCATACAAAAAATGAAGAACGAAAACTTTCATCCTTCATTATTTACAGCACATTGCAGGTTGCAGGAGGTACAAAGTTATCATGCTTTTACTCCTTCTTTCTTCTTTCTTCCTCCTGACTCCTGACTCCTGACTCCTTTTTTCTTCCTTTGGGATGATAGTTATTGGTTGATTAACGGAATAAACTGCTAAGTGAGCTATCTTCGTGAATCCGCCAAATTGCTTCTCCCAGCAGATTAGCGACTGAAAGCGTCACCAATTGCGGAAACTGATTAGCCTCTGGGATGGGAATAGTATTAGTGACTATAACCTCCTCAAAGACCCCACTTGATAACCTTTCAATAGCAGGTGGGGAAAACACAGCATGAGTAGCACAGGCATATACCTGACTCGCCCCTTCTTGACGCAGTAAATTAGCCCCCGCCGCAATCGTACCGCCAGTATCAATCATGTCATCCACCAATATGGCAATTTTGCCTCTCACATCACCAATCACATTTAAGACTTCGGCAACATTATGAGCCTGACGGCGTTTGTCAATAATTGCTAGAGGTGCATCATTCAGCTTTTTCGCAAATGCTCTTGCCCGTGCTACCCCACCCACATCAGGGGAAACAACCACAATATCCTGTAATCCTTTACTAATGAGATAATCGAGGATAACTGGAGAACCATATACATGATCAAAAGGAATATCGAAATAGCCCTGAATTTGGGCTGCGTGCAAATCCATTGCTAGAACTCGGTTAGCGCCTGCTTCAGTAATCAAATTAGCAACTAATTTAGCAGTGATAGATTCTCTCCCGGCGGTTTTCCGGTCAGCACGAGCATAACCATAGTAAGGAATTACTGCTGTAATCTGTCGTGCAGAAGCCCGACGACAGGCATCAATCATAATTAGTAATTCCATCAAATGATCATTGACGGGTTGACAACTGGGCTGGATTAAATAGACATCACAACCCCGAATTGATTCTTGGATTTGAACATAAAGTTCTCCGTCCGCAAATCTTTTGCGAATCATTGGTCCCAAGTCCATACCTAGATAACGAGCGACTTCTTGCGACAGCGCTATATTGGCAGAACCGGAAAAAAGCCGCAGACGATTATTGTCAGGTAGTCCCGTTGCTATTGACTGGACTGGTAAAGTGGCAGAACTTAGCACAGCAGATCCTCGAAGTGCATTCATAGAAATATCATCAGAGATTGAGCAAATTTAGCCGAAATTGAGTAAACAAATAATATTGATCTTCAAGTTAACCCTGGGGGTGTTAGAAAACCGACGATTAAATAGCAGCGAAAGTGCAAACAATTATTCTATGATACTTATTACCAATTAACGACCTCGTGAATTGAAGATTAAATATTTATGTTATGAATCAAAAAGAACCTAGCAAAATTATCTATACCTTGAACTTCCATATTTATATATTTCCCGGAAAACTGACGGCTGAATGCCTACCATTAAAGATCAACTTTGACATTGCTGTGGATGCCAATTGATTTATTTATCCCGGATTATACCTGCTACTATATTGGACAAGTCCTGACTAAAGTCCGAATGTCAGAATAGAATAATGCCAGACTTGTTCCTAGTATACACTTCCTTGTGGGCGGGGTGACTGAGGAAAATTACGGAAGCCACAATTGAGACACTTTGAGTCATGTTGTGGACAGGCGATAGTTTTGTTAAGTTCTAGCTCTGTTGTTATTATTATATTCAATCAATAGACCATGCAATCACCGATTACAGTTGGTACTATCCTACAAAATCGTTACCACATAATTCACATTATTGGACAGGGGGGATTTGGTAGAACCTATCTAGCAGAAGACCAAAGACGCTTTAATGAACTTTGTGTGCTTAAAGAGTTAATTGCCCTAAGTACGGGAACATCCGGTGGAGAAAAGGCACAAGAGTTATTTGAACGAGAGGCTGCTATCTTGTATCAAATTGAGCATCCACAAATCCCCAAATTTCGGGAAAAATTTGCCCAAAACGAAAAGTTATTTTTGGTGCAAGATTTTGTGGCTGGTAAGACTTACCGGAATTTGCTCAGAGAACGCCAAGATGTTGGCACAACTTTTACTGAAGCAGAGGTATTGCATTTACTACGCACTTTGTTGCCTGTTCTTAGTTATATTCACGGTCAGGGAATTATTCATCGGGATATCTCCCCAGAGAATATGATTTTACGGGAAAGTGATTCCCTGCCTGTATTAATTGACTTTGGAGTAGTCAAGGAGTTAGTCACAAAATTACAATCCTCAAGCCCCACACCAGTAACTACTGTAGGTAAATTGGGTTATGCGCCTAGTGAGCAAATGCAAACGGGTAGGGCATATCCTAGTAGTGATTTGTATGCGTTGGCTGTGACGACGATAGTTTTGTTGACGGGGAAAGAACCCGCAGATTTATTTGATGAGCAGGAACTAATATGGAATTGGCAACAGTGGGCAACAGTAAAACCGGAATTTGCTCAAATTTTGCAGCGAATGTTGAGTTATCTGCCGGGGGAACGGTATCAAAGTGCCGCTGATGTTACTCAGGCACTGCTTAACTTAGGTTATAGTAGCCAACCTGCTGCTAATTTATCTCATCTACAAACTATCGCTATCGGGCATCGTCCTGAACCGATATCAAAAACATCTGAAAAGCCGCAACCTTCAGTTAATTCTGGACAAAGTAGCTCTGTTTTGGATAATGCTTGGGCGTTGGCAGGAATTGGCGGTGTTGTGATTATTTTAGCAGGGTTTGGTTCTTGGACTTTGGTGAATTCACTGAAAAATCAGTCTCGTCCAGCAACAGAAACAATCACAACCCCACAATCATTTCCTTCTCCAGTTATTCCTAGTGGGACATTATTAACACCAACACCAACTCCAACACCCACAGTAACTAATAGTGAACCTGTGATTAATCGTCAACGGCTGAGATTAGACAAATCTAACAAGGCGACAATTGACGGAACACTGAGGGAAAATGAATTGGTTGAATATAGTTTACAAGGTAAGATCGGGGAAAAATTAACTGTATCTGTAAATGAAAACAGTGGGATTGTACTGACGATTTTAGCTGCTAATCGTGAAATCATTAATACTCAAGATCAACAATCTACTTCTTATGAAGGAATATTAGCTAATGATGGGAGATATATTATTCGATTAGGTTTGTCTGGGGGTGTTTCGGAGGTTAATTATAGTTTGAATGTAGCTTTAGAAGCACCAATACCAACGGAAACGCCAACTCCCACAGAAACGCCAACTCCGACGGAAACGCCAACCCCCACGACTTCCCCTACTCCCACAGAAACGCCAACTCCTACGACTTCCCCTACTCCCACAGAAACGCCAACTCCCACAGAAACGTCAACTCCTACAGAAACGTCAACTCCAGGGTTTAATGGGACAAATTAACGTTTTAACGTTAAATTATGAAAGGAAGCAAATTAAGTTGTCATTTTTAGCAAAAAACATTGTTGAATACTTTACTGATTGCGGGAACTGATACGGATGCTGGTAAAACTGTTGTCACAGCAGCAATAGCCGCTTATTGGCAAAGATATTATCCCCAGCGTACTTTGGGGATGATGAAGCCAATTCAATCGGGGTTGGGTGATAGGGAACTGTACCAAACTCTGTTTAATTTGGAACAGTCACCAGAAGAAATTACACCTTTGTATTTTCAAGCCCCTTTAGCCCCTCCCATAGCTGCGGCTAAGGAAAATCGTCAAATTGATTTAGCGATAGTTTGGCGAACTTTGTTGGCTTTGCAGAAACAACGTGATTTTGTGTTGGTGGAATCTTTGGGGGGTTTGGGTTCACCGATTACTGATGAGTTGACGGTGGCTGATTTGGCGGGTGAATGGCGATTACAGACTTTTTTGGTGGTGCCGGTCAGATTGGGGGCGATCGCTCAGGCTGTTGCTAATGTAGCATTAGCTAGGCAACATAAAATCAATCTGCGCGGAATTATTCTTAATTGCACCCAACCCCGCACCAAGGAAGAAATTGCTGATTTAACACCACCAGAGTTAATTCAATCATTAACAAATATTCCCGTTTTAGGTTATGTTCCCTATCTGGAAAATCCCAGAGATTTGGAACAACTTGCAAAAGTTGCTGCGGCTTTAGATTGGGAAATATATTGTAGCTAATGGGTGATTGGTAATTGGTAATTGGTGATTGGGAAGAGTTTTTTAATTTTTAATTTTTAATTGATAAATATGGTTTCTACATTTCCTTTGGCTTCAACGGTAAATCTTAAAAATGTGCGGTTAGCAATTCGGGCTTTGCAACCGCAATTAGTAGAGTGGAGAAGACAAATTCACCAAAAACCAGAATTAGGTTTTCAGGAAAAAATTACCGCTGAGTTTATTGCTGAAAAGTTGCAAAGTTGGGGAATTGCACATCAAACAGGTATTGCAGAAACGGGAATTGTGGCGATTATTAAAGGTGAAAAATCTGGGCATGGTAAAGTATTAGCAATACGGGCGGATATGGATGCTTTACCTATTCAAGAAGAGAATGAAGTTCCCTATTGTTCTCAACAGGATGGTGTGATGCACGCTTGTGGACATGATGGACATACAGCGATCGCTCTCGGTACGGCATATTACCTCAATCAACACCGACAAGACTTTAGTGGTACAGTAAAAATTATCTTCCAACCCGCAGAAGAAGGTCCAGGTGGGGCAAAACCGATGATCGCAGCAGGTGTATTGAAGAACCCTGATGTTGATGCCATTATCGGTTTACACTTATGGAATAATCTGCCATTGGCAACTGTGGGAGTCCGCGCTGGGGCATTAATGGCCGCTGTAGAATTGTTTCGTTGCACCATTTTTGGTAAAGGTGGACATGGGGCAATTCCTCAGCAAACAGTAGATTCTATCGTGGTAGCGGCGCAAATAGTTAATGCTTTACAAACTATTGTTTCCCGTAATGTTAACCCCATTGATGCGGCTGTGGTGACAGTGGGAGAACTCCACGCCGGCACAGCAGATAATGTGATTGCTGATACCGCAAGAATGGGTGGGACAGTGAGATATTTTAATCCTGATTTAGCAGGTTTTTTTAAAGAACGCATTCAACAAATTGTTGGGGGAATTTGTCAAAGTCACGGTGCAAATTATGACTTAGATTATATTCATCTTTATCCACCAGTTATCAATGATGCGGAAATCGCGGCATTAGTTCGTTCAGTTGCGGAGGAAGTGATAGAAACCCCCATTGGTATCGTTCCTGAGTGTCAAACAATGGGTGGGGAAGATATGTCATTTTTCTTGCAAGAAGTTCCCGGTTGTTACTTTTTTCTTGGTTCTGCAAATCCAGAGAAAAAATTAGATTATCCTCATCATCATCCCCGATTTGATTTTGATGAAACGGCTTTACCAATGGGTGTGGAAATGTTTGTTCGCTGTGTAAACAAGTTTTTGGCTTAAAAACTGCCCCAATCTCCAACTTCATGAAAATAGAGAAATCTAGCGAACTATAGGTGTTGATGGTTGCTTCTGTTGACGTTGTAAATACTTACTTAGGACATAAGCTAAATCTCCCCTTGTCATGGGGCTTAGTGGGTAAATATTACCTTGTGTATCCATATTCACAAATTCCTCAGCAATTACTGTAGCGATAGCTTTTCTAGACCAATCAGGTATATTTATGGCATCTGGATGTGATGAGAGAATCTTATCAACGCTTTGATCAGGAAATTGGAAAACCCCATAAGCTTGGGCAAAAATCGCTAAACCTTCGGCTCTAGTAACCCTTTGATTGGGGAAAAATAGATTTCCTCGATAACCTTTCATAATATCAGTTTTCAAAACTATCTGAACATCTTTATATGCCCAATGAGAAGGAGGAACATCAGGGATAAATAGAGATTTTTTTTCAGGAATAATAGCCCGTTTATCTAAATAAAATGCCTTCACTAAAATTGATGCTAATTCTGCACGACTAATTAACTTATCCTGATAAAATTTACCATCGGGAAAGTTATCCATTAACTTAGAATCAACTACCTTTTGTATATACTCTGAACTAGTAACAGATATTGGATCTGGTGATTGTTCTTGGGCAATAATTGGGGAATTTTGGAGAAGTGTGATTAAACTCAATATCCCTAGTAATTTTTTCATTGCGACTATTATTTTATAACTGTATTACTAAAAAAGGGAATAGGGAACAGGGAACAGGGAACAGATAAGAAACTAAAGTTTCAGAGTTTAAAGCTCAGTCAAAAAAGGATGTTTTTACAAGATGCGTAGCACAAAAAAAACAGTGTCATTATTTCAATCTCATGTTTCTAAACATGAGTTTCTCTGTTCCCTGTTGCCCGTTCCCTGTTCCCTCTGAATAATATTGACGTTGCTTGAATAATTGAAGTTGCCAATTTTCTACATAATTAGCTATGAAGATTTTTCTGGTATAATTAATCAAACTTTAGATTTAATATCTGATCTATTAACCATTACCAATTTTATAATATAGTTGGCTGTGATAGTATTTTCTATAGCCTTAATTGTTCAGGAGTTAAAGAATGTCCATACCAGCAGATCCAGTTAAATTGATGAAGCAAGAAGTTGGTAAAGCGGCCGCCAATTTAGTAAAATCCGGTTCTATAGTTGGGTTAGGTACAGGTTCAACCACAGCATACACTATTCAGTATTTAGGTGAACGCCTCAAATCAGGGGAACTCAAAGATATTGTCGGTATCCCCACCTCATTTCAATCAGAAGTGTTAGCAAAAGAGTATGGCGTTCCCCTCACCACTTTAGACGCTGTAGACCATATTGATATTGCCATAGATGGGGCAGATGAAGTAGACCCCCACAAAAACTTGATTAAAGGTGGTGGTGCGGCACATACCCGCGAAAAAGTTGTAGATTACCTAGCAACACAGTTTATTGTCGTCGTTGATGGTGGTAAGTTAGTAGAGCGCTTGGGTTCTAGTTTCGCTGTACCAGTTGAAGTCATCCCTATGGCACTTACCCCCGTCACTAATGCCATTAAAGCACTTGGTGGTAAGCCAGAATTGCGGATGGGTGTGAGAAAAGCCGGACCTGTGATCACTGATCAAGGTAACATGGTTTTGGATGTCACATTCGATAGCATTGATGACCCTGTAAACCTGGAAAAAACCCTGAATAATATTCCTGGTGTTTTGGAAAATGGCATTTTCGTCAATTGTGCCGATATCGTGCTTGTTGGTGAAGTTATTGACGGTAAACCTGTAGTCAGACAACTTTAAATTAGTACCTAATCACCAAATAGAACGAAAGGCACGGAAGCCACTTGGCAATAGATGCGTGGAGGAAGTGCCAACGGCGAATTTATTCGCGGTGACATGATAGAATTAATTAGCAAGTAGGAATAACCATCAGCGCAAAGAAGTGTTTTATTAAGGAGAAACCCCTGATTTATCTCGTCTCGGCATAGCTGTAGCCTGGGTAAGCAAGCAATGGTAAACCATGGAGCGTTTAACATTAAAAATTGATGGACTCACAAAAGCAGCAAAAAAAACAAAAGTAAGCGCAATTGCAATACCTGTCGTACTGGTAGTTGCCTTGAGCGTCTAGGAGGATAATTGACTATCCTTTTTAAGCAGGTCTTAAAGAATCTGCGTGTCTTTAGACAGCAGAGTGTCAAATAAATTACAAAAGAAGGAAACTCTTAACTGGGAACAGATAAGAAACACTCATTTGCACCAGTTTAGAGCTTCTGTCAAAAAAAAGATGTTTTTAAAAGATGCGTAGCCCGAAAAAAACAGTTCGTCACCGAATCAGAATTTAGATTGAATTATTCCTGACTTTTCTTATTCTTGGCTTTTATGTCTGGTTGACAGCTAGTTACAGCCAGTCGAAGATTGCCTTGATGGCTGGCTAGTAGTTGTTTCCCAAATTCTTGGTCTAAACCAGTCCAGTGCATTAATAATGCCAATTTAACCGATTTACCACTATGTTCTAGTAAAAACCCGGCTGCTTCTCGACTTAAACTAGTTAAGTCTTGTAAGATCCGTAAAGCGCGATCATGTAATTTTTGATTCGTGACAGCGACATCAACCATGCGATTCCCATACACTTTACCTAGTTTAACCATTACCCCAGTCGAAAGGGTATTTAACACTAATTTTGTCACCGTCCCCGCTTTTAAGCGAGTAGAACCAGCTAAAATTTCTGGTCCTGTCAATAAACGAATATCAATATCAACTTCAATACCGACTTGTTCTGTGGGAACACAGGCTATAAAAATAGTCTTAGCCCCCCGTTGACGCGCTGCATTAATGGCACCGTGAACGAAAGGCGTTGTTCCCCCAGCCGTGATGCCGACGACTACATCCAGTTGCGTGATTTGTCGTTGCGCGATCGCAGTTTCGCCATCTTCCGCTCGATCTTCCAAATCCTCGGAACTGCGGACTAATGCTCCCGCACCACCAGCAATAATCCCTTGTACCAATTCTGGGGAAGTGCAGAAAGTAGGTGGACACTCGGCAGCATCTAATACTCCTAATCTGCCACTTGTCCCTGCACCCACATAAAATAAACGGCCACCTTGACGCAGTTTTTCTGCTGCGAGGTCAATAGCTGCTGCTAACTGAACTTTAGCCGCTGCTACTGCTGCTACTGCCTTTTGGTCTTCGCTATTAAATAATTCTACCAACTCTAAAGAGTTGAGTTGGTCTAAATTGAGACTATGGGGATTAACTTGTTCGGTGAGCAGATGCCCGCGTTCCTGGAAATTTTTCATTTGTGTATACTGTGTCAGTTGTCCGTTGTCCGTTGTTAGTTGTCAGTAGGGGCGAAGCATTTGGAAGATAAATTATCGGTCATTGCCAAAAATAGTTCTCCAAATGCTTCTCCCGTACAGTTGTCAGTTATTAGTTGTCAGTAGGGGCGAAGCATTTGGAAGATAAATTATCGGTCATTGCCAAAAATAGTTCTCCAAATGCTTCGCCCGTACAGTTGTCAGTTATTAGTTGTCAGTTGTTAGTTGTTATTTACGACAAATTACCAATGACCAATGACCAATGACTAGTAACTAAGTAGGTTAGCATTGAAAATCGTCGTTATGGCACTAGGCTTGAGGCAAGAGGCAAGAGTGAAGAGGGTTTGGGCGATTTTACTTTTCGTTACATATTTCGGTTTTTTCCGTTCACCTACTTAATAACTAATAACTAATAACAAACTATAATAAACCTTCCAGTTGACGACGAATACTGTCTAAATCAGAATTAACACTTTCTGGGGCAGATAGACTGGTAGGGAAGAAGTTTTTATCAGCATCCTCTATTTGCGCTTGGGCTTGCCAATCAGTTTGTTCCACGTTCGTTTCGGGTGGAATTACTAATTCACTGTTTTCAGCCACAATTTCCCAAGTATAGCCAGTGCTTTGGCAAAATTCCTGAACATCATCAGCATTCATCATCTCCACTGTCGGGATAGCGAAGTCTTGAGCTTCTAACATTAAAGCAAAACGGGTGGCATCGTCCTCTGATTCAAACATGAGGATTTTATTGCCTTCTAAACCCTGGGCATTGCTAATCCGAATGCTGTGAATTCCTTCATTATCAGTACCAGCATTGAAAATCAGTACAAAAACACGCATTATCCATCCTTTGATTGATTAGTTCTCTAATTTATTTTAAAGTTCTAGGCTGTGCATTCGGGAAAATCTCTGATAATTTTTGTGTGATTGCAGGAAATCAGGCATAGACCAAAAGATATAGTTCTCCAATTTTGCCAAAAACCTAGCTGTAATTTTTGCCATCATCCGGCTATACTCTAATAGACATCTGGTGAAAACTAAATACGCGTGATCTGAAACCCCTGTAAAGACATTCCATGGGTAGGGATTCTCGGCTCTACAATCTTTACCGGATATGTCTAGTAGTTAAACGTAAAATTATGTCAAAATTAGTATTTTGTATTCTTCCAGATATCTGGTAATCCAAGAGTGAAAACCTATGTCTAACTCTCCTAGTCAAAATTCTCGCCCCGCTGATTCTGGGCTTAGGCTTCTATGGTTAATGATATTGAACCGTAGTTGTTTAGGTGTAGGTGCTTTGCTATTGATAGGAATTATTTTCAGTATTTGGCGATTGCAGAATTTTGTTTACCAGGAACTAGTACCATTAGCTACCCAAAGTCTGACTACTACTCTCAACCGTCCGGTAAAACTGGGAGCAGTTCAGTCCTTTTCCCTGACTGGCGTTCAGTTTGCCGCTTCTGAGATTCCCGCTACAGCTACAGATCCAGATAGGGCAAATATCAAAGCAGTAGATGTAGGTTTTGATATTTGGAAGTTAGTTATTAACCGCAATCTCCGATTGGATGTAACTTTAATTAATCCAGATGTTTATATTCAACAAGATCCCCAAGCCCGCTGGTTAACGACTACTATCACCCCAGGTACTGGTAAGGGATTGATTAAAACTGATTTGGATAAGTTACGGTTTCGGGATGCAAATTTGGTATTAGTACCGAGAAAAATGGGGGGAGATTTTTCTTTACCAGTTCCTGTAAAATTTTCTGGGATTAATGGAACTGCTCAACTCTTAAATCAAAATAAACTAATTAAATTAGACTTGGCTGCTAAGGCCGTAAGTGGGGGTGATATTTCCATTGTCGGAGATTTAATTCCTCAGAAAGTTTTAGCAGGGGATTTTCGAGTGCGGGGGCAAAATCTCCTGTCCGCAGATATTACTCGGCTTGTAACTTTACCACTGACTTTACAAAGTGGGAGAGTAAATGGTGATTTGCGAATTAAGGTAACACCAAAGCAGAAAACCTTACTCTATGGCAATGCTATGATAGAAGGGGTAACACTACAAATCGCAAAAATCCCCGAATTATTCAATCATAGTCAGGGAAATCTCATTTTTGATGGACTGGTAATTAAATTAGATAATATAGTCACAAACTACGGACAAATCCCGTTCACAACATCGGGGACTATTGATCAACAAGCAGGGTTTAATTTAAAAGCACGTGTGAATGCGGTAAGTTTGGCCAATGCTCAAGCAACTTTAAAGGTAAAGTTACCATTTCCTGTGAGTGGTATAGCTCAAGCCGATTTGCAGCTAATGGGAGCAACTACTAAACCAGTGCTATCTGGTAATGTGAGGACGTTGAAAACTGCCCGAATTGATCAAGTTGATTTTGGGAAAGTTAGTAGTAAATTTGAGCTTATTAGTAGTAAATCTCTCCTGAGAATTACGGATATTCAAGGCAAAACTACCTATGGGGGTGAGGTTAAAGGCGGGGGAATTATTAAACTTGGTCAAGTATCTGCACTGAATTTTCAACTCCGAGCAGAAAATATTCCAGGGGATGCGATCGCTCAAGTATATAATATCAAAACAGGATTCCCCATTGGCATGATGACAGCCACCGCAGAAATAAAAGGTGTAGCTGATAATACCCACACTTTCGTTAAATGGCAAGCTCCTCAAGCCCAATATCCAGTAACAGGGACAAGTATTATTAATCCTGACCGCACAGTTTCTTTTCGTGATGTAGTTGCAACTGTTGGTGGAGGTGTAGTGAATGGTAGTGGTATTTATAGTCATGATAGCAAGCGTTGGCAAGCTTCGGCTCAATCTAGCAAGATTAAATTAGCATCTTTTGTTGACCAAAAACAGCAGGAAAATATTTCTCTAGCTGGGGTAGAATTTAACGGTAATTTGCAATTATCAGGAAATTCTTCACCATTTCAAATAGAGACGATTATTCCTAAAAATGCCAATATCAACATTGCTGGTGGCACAGTTAATATTTCGCAAATTAAGTTACAAGACCAAAATTTTACAACTTTATTAGTTGGGAAAGATCTACGTTTAGGAACAATTTTAAAACAGGCTAACCCAATTTTAAATAATCTCCTCGCAGGTAATTTCACTATTGTCGGTAATAGGGAAAATTTTAACCTCAAAACCTTTGCTGGAACAGGTGAAGGATTCCTTTCTGTTGGTGGAGGGAGAATTAAAGCTGCTAATATTCAAGTTGCAGAAGGTCGCTATCAGGCGAAAATTCAGGCGGAAAATGTCCCCCTGACAAAGTTAGCATCTGTACCACCACAATTCCAAGGAAATATAGCCGGTCAGTTGCAAGTAACTGGTTCGGTCGAGTCGTTCCAACCAGAAACTATTCAAGGGGAGGGAAAAGGCAGCTTGAAATTACCAAGTGGTACAGTTACAGCCTCTTCTATTCAACTTAATAATGGTAATTATCAAGCATTGTTGGCTACTTCAGGTTTACAATTAAACCCTTTCAATCAGCAGTTAAAAGGACAGTTGGGAGGAAAGTTGCAAGTATCGGGAAATGTGACTGCTTCTAAATTAGCAGATGTGGCTGCTGTTGGTCAGGTGCGCTTTAGTCAAGGTTTACAAGGTTTTGATTCACCTATTCAAGCTGATATCGGGTGGAATGGAGAAAAGCTAACTGTTGATAGTTTTAATAATGCTAACTTTCAAGCTAAAGGTTATTTATTAGCTAATGCTAAGAAAGCAGGTATCCCAGAAATTACGCAATTAAATTTTAATGTTCAGGCAAAAAATTATAGTCTGCAACGGTTGCCAGTGCAACTACCTGATACTGCGGATATTGCTGGCAACTTAGATTTTAGCGGACAAGTGACAGGAAAACCCACTGCACCAAATATTATAGGTAAGTTGGGGTTACGGAATTTCAAAGTTCAGGAATTTGCTTTTGAACCATTATTGACTGGTAATGTGAATTCTGGATCAGGACAGGGGTTAAGTTTAGATGTTGCAGGTGTAAAGGAACGGATAGCAATTAATTTAGATGGTAACAATCGCCCCAAATCGTTTTTAGTTCAGTGGCAACAAGCATTGCTATCAGGTGCAGCAACGGGATCTGACTGGGGTGTGAATGTGGCCAATTTCCCATTGAAAGCTTTAAATATAGCTGTACCAGCGAATACTCCTTTAAGTCCGGGAGGAGTGAGAGGATTATTAACAGCAAATTTGCAAATTAATTCGCAGACATTAGCCACAGCAGGAAATATAGCCATTGAAAAACCCGAACTTGGACGGATTAAAGGCGATCGCTTTAGGACCGAACTGCGCTATGATAACAATACATTCGTCCTTAATGATAGCGAACTTCGCAAAGGTGAAAGCAGATATAGCTTTGATGCCAATATCAAACCGTGGGCAAAAAAACCGCAACTGCGAGCAAAAATCAACATTGAAAAAGGCAAAATTCAAGACTTTTTGAATGCGGCTCAAATCTTTGACGTGGAAGACTTCCAACGTGGTTTAAAAGCACCGACTTACGGCAAGTCTGCGGACTTAACCACCAACTCCCAAGGATTACCTTTAGAGTCTCTATTGACCCAAATCCAACGGTTATCAGAAATTGATACCCTACTAACTACCCAACAACAACAACGGTCTACGGCTAAACCTATCCCAGATTTAAGAGACTTAAAGGGGATTTTGAATGGGAATATTTTTATTAATACTGCCACAACGGACGAACCCAGGATAAAATTTAACCTCCAAGGAGAAAACTTCACCTGGGGTAAATCAACAGAACCAAGCCGCTTTTATCGTGCGGAACAAGTCATAGCTAAAGGTAGTTTTGAAGAAGGAATTTTCCGGTTCCGACCTTTACGAATTCAATCTCAGCAAAAAATAATTGCCTTTACAGGTAACATTGGTGGTCAGGCACAATCAGGTCAATTGAAAATCGAAAACTTTCCCATTCAGCGACTAAATAATTTGGTGAAACTGCCACTGGGAATTGGCGGTAAGCTGAATATTACCGCAGCAATAGCTGGAAGTATTATCAATCCTCAAGCTAGAGGAGAATTAAACATTACAGAAGGAACAATTGATCAGAAATCAGTGGAATCAGCTAATACTAGTTTCAGTTATGCTGACGGACGTTTAAACTTTGGTAGTCAGGTAACGGGAGTGGGAGTAGGGACTGAACCTGCAAATATTAATGGTAGTATTCCCTATACTTTGCCCTTTGCTTCTGAAAAATCAAACAGTAATCAAATTACCTTAGATATCAATGTCAAAAATGAAGGTTTAACAATTCTCAATCTGTTTACTAATGAGATCTCTTTTGAAAAAGGACAAGGGGAATTAGATTTAAAAGTTCGGGGAACTCAACAACAACCTTTCGTTAAAGGAACTGCTTCTCTCGATAATGCTACTTTTAGATCCTCAGCCTTACCAGGAAAATTAACCAATGTGAATGGTAAAGCAATTTTTGATTTAACCCGTGTGTTTATAAAAAGTCTCGAAGGTAAATTTAGTGATGGTAATATTCAAGCTGCTGGAGAATTGCCAATTTTTAATAGTCGAGATACCAAAATAGATGTGCCGCTAATTGTGACCTTAAAACAATTAGTTTTAAATCTCAAGGGGTTATATCAAGGAGGTGCTAATGGTAATTTAGAAATTACTGGTTCTGTTCTGAAACCAATAATTGGCGGTAATATAGAATTATTTGATGGTCAAGTATTGTTAACAGAATCTCCAGATGAGAATTCAGCAGCTAATAAAATTGGCAACCAAAACAAACCAGATCCAGAAAATAAAATTACTAGGTTAAATAATTTAGGATTAAAATTAGGTAGAAATATCCAAATTGTCAAATCACCAGTTTTTAAATTTCAAGCTTCTGGAGATCTAATTGTTAACGGTTCTTTAGTTGAACCGATACCAGAAGGAACTATTAAGTTAAATAAAGGTGCAGTAAATTTGTTTACTACCCAATTAAATTTAGCAAAAGGTCATGAACACACCGCTACTTTTAGCCCTCGTCAACCCCGTGATCCTAATTTGGATATTCGGCTATTTGCGAAGATTCTAGATATAACTCAAAATAGTGATATTAGCAGACAAGGTTCTACAGGTTTAGCCGGGTTGGAGACAGTCCGAGTTGAAGCCAGTATTAATGGTTTAGCTAGTCTAATTAATGATAACTTACAACTAAAAAGTAATCCTTCTCGTTCACAAACACAAATTGTCACTTTGTTAGGAGGTGGACTTATTGACAATCAAGGACGTAGTGACAGTAATCTGGGTTTAATTAATATTGCTAGTTCGGCTGTTTTCAGTAATTTCCAAGGTGCATTTAATGAAATTGGTGATGCTTTTGGTTTAAGTGAATTGCGGATATTTCCGACTATTGTTTCGGAAAGACCAGCAGCGGGAAAAAATAACTCATCTTTAGAATTAGCTTTAGAAGCCGGAATTGATATTTCTCCGAAATTTTCCCTTTCTACTATTAAGATATTAACAGCAAATGATCCTTTGCAATGGGGGATTAATTACCGGATAAATAATCAATTTCGTCTTCGTTCTTCCACTAATTTAACTGATGATACCCGGGCTGTAATTGAGTTTGAACGGAAGTTTTAAAAAATTGATCATTGATCATTGATCATTACCAATAATCACAAGTAATATCTAACAGTTGTGACAATACGACTCTTTTTTGCTCGTAAAGCAGTCTTCAAAAACAAAGTTGTTTGGTTATGTAAAATACTATCCCACCAATTTCGCGGGACAAAAACGGGAATAATGATAGTTGTGAAAACACCTGGGTGACTTTCCTGGAACTGACCAATAAAATCTACAATTGGCTCAATTACTGAACGATAAGGAGAATAATCCCGTTAGAGTAGACCAAGCGATCGCCTAATAGAGACAATTGGCGGGGTAAAAATCCATCTCTGGCTAAAAAATAACACAGTCTGGGAAAATCTGCATAACTGGTATTAGCAGCTAACATCAAAACCAGCAGGGTAACAACTTGTAGGAAATAGTAAACAGGCCCTGTTCCCAAAATTGCTCTCCCCAAAAGAGAAACTACTGTTGACAACTAACTACTGAAGCACTTCTTAAACCTTGAATGGTGGAAATTACTTGGTTGGCAACTTGATCAATTTCCTCAACTGTATTAAATCTCCCCATCCCAAATCGCATGGAAGCATAAGCTAATTTATCCGAATGTCCCAATGCTTTCAATACATAGGAAGGGGCAATATTATTAGAAGAACAAGCAGAACCCGAAGATACAGCTACTGTTGATTGTAACCCTAAAGAAAGTGCTGCACCATCTACACCTTCCACACTAATATTTAAGTTTCCTGCTAATCGGTTTTGAGGATGTCCGTTTACATGAATTCCCCCGACAGTAGATAACTGTTGCCACAATCTTGCTCTTAATGCTGTTAATCGTTGATTTTCGGTTTCTTGTTCTGAATCAGCAATTTCTACAGCTTTACCAAAACCGACAATTTGCGGTGTGTATAAAGTCCCAGAACGCATTCCTCTTTCATGTCCTCCCCCATGTTGTTGGGAAGCAAGTTTAACTCTGGGGTTACGTCTGCGGACATATAAAGCCCCAATTCCCTTTGGTCCATAGACTTTATGGGCTGTGAGAGACATTAAATCAATATTCATCTCTTCTACATCTAAAGGGATTTTACCAATAGCTTGGGCTGCGTCTGTGTGCAAAATAATTTGCCTTTGACGGCACATTTCTCCAATTTCAGCTATTGGTTGTAAAACCCCAATTTCATTATTTGCAGCCATTACAGATACTAAAATTGTATCATGACGCAAAGCTTTTTCTAACTGATTTAAATCAATTAATCCATCTTTTTGTACTGGCAAAATTGTAATATCAAAACCAAGACTTTTTAAATATTCGCAAGGATCTAAAACTGCTTTATGTTCCGTGGCAATAGTCACAATATGCTGACCTTTTTGGAAATAAGCTTCAGCAATACCTTTAATAGCTAAATTATTTGCTTCCGTTGCACCACTGGTAAAAACAATTTCTTCGGGGGTAGCGTTAATTGCTTTTGCTAAAATTTCCCGTGTTTGTCTAACAGCAGCTTCCGATTCCCAACCGTAAATATGGCTAATACTCGCCGCATTACCAAACTTTTCGGTAAAATAGGGAATCATAGCAGCCATTACCCTTTCATCAACGGGGGTAGTAGCATGACAATCGAGATAAATAGGACGACTGGACATAATTAATTCAGAGTTAATTCAAAATTTGACTTAGTTTTTTTAAGATTCGGAAAACTTGATAAAGTTCGTTTTCTCGACGATACAAAGTAAATCTATCTGACAAAGCATATCTAGGTTGATCTTTTTGCAGAAGTTTGATAAATTGAAAATCTTCTCCATTAATGACTAATGAATATACAGGATAATCAGGATGAGGATTAGCCAGCATATAAGTAAGTGCTTGAGGTATGGCTTGTGCAAGGGAAAAAGCAGTTTTTTTAGATTCAATTACCAATAACCATAATTGTTGCTGAATCACTAAAACATCAATTCTGCCTCTGATAACTTCGTCTTCATTTTCGACGGCAATTTCTATTGATGATTCACTTCTAATCAAGAAAGGTTCATCATAAAATCCAGCTAAACTGAGTAAGGGAGATAAAACAACTAACTTTACGGTTTCTTCCGATAAAGGAGGATGTTTAACTAATCGGAGAAAATGAAATTTTACTTTGTCTAGATATTGCTTTTCTAAATCAGAAATTTCTGGCAAATGTTCCCACCATTCAGGAAAAAACGCTTCACTGTCGGTTTGTTCTAAACTAAATCTTTCTTCTAAATAGGCAATGCCTATATTTTGTGCTTGGATGAACTGAACCATAATACAAATAATAGGATGTCAGGAGTCAGGAGTCAGGAGTTAGGAGTCAGGAGTTAGGAGGTAGAATTGTTGAGAATAGCTTTTGCATAACTATCTAATAATCTACTAACTTCTTGTAGTTTTAACATTGATTCTGATGTATTAGCATATCCTAAATCTTTTGTGAGAATAAGATAGTATCTACATTCTTCCAGAGAAGCTTGTGCAATATTCATAAATCTTACTTTATCTAAATCTCCTTTTTTCTTAAAGCCCTCAGCGATATTTGCAGGAATAGAAATTGATGCGCGTCTAAATTGAGAAGCAAGTCCATATATTTCGGATTTAGGAAAATTCCCAGTTATCTGATATACTTCTAACACAAATTGATGTGCTTTTTGCCAAACTATTAAATCTTCAAATGTTCTCGCAGGTGGCATTTATTCTAACTCCTAACTCCTGACTCCTGACTCCTGTTCGATAAAAGTTTAAATAGCTGCTAATTCCTTGATTTTTTTAAGTACAGCTTCAGCATGACCTTTTGTTTTGACATTCGGCCAAGCGTAGGCGATGCTTTTATCAGGTGAAATTAGGAAGGTGGAACGGGCAACCCCCATATATTCTTTACCCATAAACTTCTTTAAACGCCATGCACCATAAGCTTCTATTAATTGATGTTCAGGATCAGTTAATAGGGTAATTGATAAATTATGTTTGTCAATAAATTTACAATGAGATGTGGCAGAGTCGGGACTAACGCCGATAATTTTCGCGCCTACTGTGGTAAATTCTGAGAATAATTCTGTAAAGTCTTGAGCTTCTGTGGTGCAGCCAGGTGTATTATCTTTAGGGTAAAAATAGAGAACTAGCCACTGATTTAGATCAGCAATATTAACTAAATTATTGTTTTGGTCTGGGGTCGAAAAATCTGGTGCAGGTTGGCCAATTTGGGGAATATTGCTCATATATTAAAGGGTGATAAATTGGGAATAGATGAAAATTATAGTGAAATTAGGCACTCACACTGGATTCAATTTCTCGTCTGCGAGGAACATCATAAACCATAAAATCATGAGCCATAATTGTTTTCGGAAAAATTGCTTTTGCTTCTTTAAGTAAGTCTTTTAATTCAATGGTATTACCTGGAGCATAACGGGGGCTAAAATGTGTCATAATCAGTTTGCGAACTCCGGCAATGTATGCTGTTTGCGCTGCCATTGTGGTTGTAGAATGTAACCGCTGAAAAGCCATTTCTGAATCTTGATGAGCAAACGTTGCTTCATGAATTAACACATCTGCATCCTGTGCTAATTGTACTGCACCATCACAATAAACTGTATCTGTACAATAGGCAATTTTCCGACCAATTTCCGTGGAACCACATAATTCACTGCCATTAATTACTCTTCCGTCTGCCAGGGTGACTGTTTCACCGCGCTTGAGTTGTCCATAAATTGGACCTGAAGGAATTTCTAAGGCTTTGGCTTTGTCTATATCAAAGCGTCCGGTTCTATCTTTTTCTGCTACTCGGTAGCCAAAAGCAGGAATGCGGTGATGTAAAAGACTACAGCTAACTGTAAATTCATCATCTTCATAAACTACCCCCGACTGCACAGTATGCACTTTAATGGGGTAAGAAAAATGGGTATGAGAGTAACGGGAAGCGGCTTGTAGGTATTCGTTTAATCCCGATGGACCATAAATATCAATTTTGTCTACATTACCTGCTAAACCGCAACTGGCAAGCAATCCCATTAAGCCAAAAATATGATCACCGTGCATATGGGTGACAAAAATTCGGGATAGTTGGCTAACTTTTAAATCACTCCGCAAAATTTGATGCTGAGTTCCTTCCCCACAGTCAAATAACCACAATTCTGCTCGTTGTGGTAACCTCAGTGCCACGCTGGAAACGTTGCGTGATCTTGTAGGTACACCGGAACTAGTCCCTAAAAATGTAATCTGCACGGCGTTTTTTAGCTGTCCTTTTGCTCAATATAGTTGTTGATTCTCTATCTTGGCACAGTATTGGCACAGTCAGCTATTTAAGAAAAAGCAAAATATCAAGATTTTCTAATTTTCCTAGTTTTTATTGCCACCAAAAAGAATTTGCTAAAGGCCAAGATAATTCACAAAGAGTACCTTGAGGATAAAGGGAAACTCGCCTAAATTTACCTTTAATTTGTTGGGCTAAATTTTTAAATTGTTTTGTCCCCCAACCTTCTTTTGATGAGTTAATTCCTAAACCATTATCCATAATGCTCAGAGTAGCATATTCTTTAGAAGCAGAATAAGTAACTTTCAAATATGTGATTCCTGTAGCGTGTTTACCAACATTACATAAGGCTTCTTCTAAGAATCTGCAAAGTCTGCGCTTATTTTCAATACTCAAATTGCTTTCATTAATAGTTTCAAAATTGTGAATTTTTAGTTTCAGGGTTTTAAAGCCAGGAAAATCTCGTTCTAAGGTGTGGCTATAAACTTGATAAAGGATTTCAGGTAAAGGGTTTTGCAAATCTATGACTAGACTATTTCCTAGATAAAGGCTAGTATCTTGATTAAGAGTTTCTTGTTGCCAAAAATTAGATATTCCTCGTAATTCTTGATTTAGTTCTTCAAGTTCTTTTTCTATTAAAGGTAGCAAGTTATTAATTGGTAATTCTTGCCCTTTAACTAGCTTTAAAACTCTAGCCAGACTTTGTAATGGTCCATTATGAATTGTTTCAAATTTAGTTTCAATCATATTTTGGCGAGATTTAATCCCAGCTTTAATAGTTTGGTGATATTGATATAAAGCTATGATACTGATGCAATTAATAACCATCAAAAAAATTGCTGGTATTAAGGCAACTGAAGAATTCCTAGTTAACAAAAAATGACTAATCAAGACTAGACTCAAAATAGTCATGATATTTTCTGATAACTTTTCTCCATAACCAAAATAATTTTCTGGTTGTAGTTTTTTCCAAATTTGAGTTTGCATAAGCTTTTATCTCACTCTCAAAACCTTAATTATGGAAAACAAATTATTGATTTTACTAACTTTATTTATTTGTTAGTTGATTAATCAATTAATCCTTCAGATCTAGCTTTAATTTGTGTTTGAATGCGAATGTTTTTGCCTGCTTCTGGATAAATATTTAAAGCGTCCTGTAATTTACTCCAATAATGACGCACCATGCGTTCAGAAATGCACATATTTTCAGCAATTGCTTTATCTTGTAATCCTGCTTCAAAGGCTAAGTTTAGAACCTTTAACCACTCGGTTTTCACATCTAAACCCGAATGAATTCCTTTAATATCTTTTGTGTGAGTTAATCCTTGTAATGCCCAATCAACCCTAGTTAACATTTCTTGGCTAGAAAGACTTTTATCAACAATAGTAAAGCCTCCCTTGTGATTATCAATATAAGGACGAATGCGGATTAATGTCCTGACATGGGCGCTTTGAATAACAAGATTTAAATGGGAATAATTTTCCATTAAAACCTTCAAAAGTTGAATACCTGTATCAACCCTCGCTATCATTTCCGGTTTTTCTGGTATGGAAAGATCCATAACTACTAAGTCAGGTTGGTAACTAATAACTTGCTCAAAAGCATAACTAGCATTTGTAGCCGAATTAAATTCAGCACTAGGATAGTTTTTCCTTAATATTTCCACTGTTCCATTTAAAACTGATTCGTGATCATCAATAACGATGAATTTTAAAATTGTTTTTTCCGATGAAACTTGTTGCATATCCAATAATTGTCCCAATAGGTATACTCCTGATAAGTCTTGATTCCTATCTCATACCATTAATTACAAAAGAATGGAACAGATAAGAAACACTCATTTGCACCAGTTTAGAGCTTCTGTCAAAAAAAAAAGATGTTTTTAAAAGATGTGTAAGCACAAAAAAAACAGTGTCATTATTTCAATCTCATGTTTCTAAACATGAGTTTTTCCTGTTAGAAAGTTGCCAGTTCCCTGTTCCCTCTGAATTTTTCCTAGATTCTCTTAGTTATAACTTATTGTCTATGGGGGGTGTCACGCTAATTCCATGAAATTTATTAGAAAATACTGAGATTATGAAGTTGATGTATGATCATAATAAATATGTTTATTTAACAATAATTTAGGTTTAATAAGAGTCGTGACAGATATATTGCCTGGTACTATAGGAGATATTAAGTAATAGAAAATACTTGCCAATAAAAGTGCCAGATTGACATAAGGTTTTTGTGAAAGGAGGAGCATTTATCTGGCATTAAAAACTTAAAGCTATTGTAAAGATGTTCTAATTCTGGTAAATGGGAATAAAAAATACGAACAGCCAGATCCCCGACTTCTCTAAGAAGTCGGGGATCTGCACGCTATCACAACTCAAATAGGATTGCTACACTTAATTTCTACTCATAAATCAGTAATTAATCTAGCTTTTCTCAACATAAATTGCAATGCTGTTTCTTCCTTGGAAATAATTTCGGCTGTAGCGTTCATTCCTGATTGCAGTAGACACTGACGACCATTATTTCCAAATGAGTAGCTTTCGGGTTGAATTGCGGCTTCAAAATAGCTAATACCAGAAGAATTTGTAGTATTTGAATCTTTGCTTTGAGGTGTAATTGCATCTGGAGCGATGTTTTTAACAATCCCTTTCGCAGTTCCATAATCAGGATAGGGACAAGCATCAACACGAAGTTGGACTTTTTGATTAATCGCAATTTTGTTAATTTCTGCTGTGGGAATCATGGCTTTAATTACTAAAGGAGCATTATTAGGGACAACTTCAGCAATAGATTCACCAGCTCGCACAAATTGACCAGAATTGCGTAAATTTAGTTTAAATATAATTCCATTACTTGTGGAAAGAATAATACTGTTTTTGCGTTGATTTTCTAGTTGTTGAAGTTCTTTTTGTGATTGTTTAATTTGAGTTTGTATTTCTAATAATCGCTGAATTAAGATTTCTCTTTCTTTATTTAAAACTGCTATATTGGCTTCACCTTTGGCAATTTCTTGAGCAATACGTTGTTCTGCCATTTTGACCATGGCTGTAGTGGGATTAATGGCAGCTTTATTAGATTTTATTTTTATTTGAGCGATATCAACAGCTTTTTTTGCCGATTCTAATGTTAAACTTATTTGTTTGACAACTAGCTGTTTTTGCTCAAATTCTCGGTTGCCAATTGCACCAATTTTTGATAATTGCTCATAACGATCCCGATCTACTTTGGCAAAGTCTAAATCAACTTCAGCCTTTTCTAAATCTACTAATTCTTTTTCAATATTTACCTCCGCTGTCATTAATTCATTTTCAGTATTAATTCTTCGTTCTTGATATTCTCTTTGATTTCTTAACAAATCCTCTCTAGCAGCAGCGATAATTCTTTCTACGACTCTTTTCTCGGCCATTATTTGATTATTTAAAATCCCATTTTGAGCATAAATTTGCATTATTTGTAATTTACTTTGTTTGATACCTTCTTCTAATTGGCTTTTCTTAATTAGCAATTGATCAGTATCTAAGATAGCAATTATTTCCCCTTGCTTAACAATTTGATTTTCTTTGACTAAAATACTTTTAATAGTCCCTTCTATCTTGGGTTGGACTACACGAGTTTCACCTATGGGACGAACAAGAGCAGCAGCTTTGATTGTTACATTATATTTTACCCATGAGGATAAAGCAATACTAGCAATAACAGTCCCAATCAGAAATACACCTGCTAAGGATGTCCACCGATTTATAGGTGGAAGTGAATTATCATTTTCACTGAGAGAATCGAATTCTTGATTATGAGTGTAAAGCATAATTTTCAAAAGCAATAAATAATAATAACTAAGGAATTACAAAATCTAAATGGTCTCCTGTTTTGCTACGTAAATCTTCCAAAGAACCTACTAATTTTAACCTACCTTTATCTATTAAAACAATCCAATCAGCCCGATTAATTACCTTGGGTCTATGAGTAATTAAAATCGTTGTTTTTCCTTGACGATGTTGAAAGAGTTGGTCTAAAACTTGGGCTTCACTCACTGGATCTAGTCCACCAGTAGATTCATCTAAAATGAGAATTGCTGGATCTGTAACAATGGCTCTAGCTATGGCTAATCTTTGTCTTTGTCCACCAGAAATATTAGCACCAAATTCACCTAAAATAGTTTGATATGTCTCAGGTAACTTACTTATAAATTCATCAGCACCAGAAATTTTACAAGCTTGAACAATCTGCTCAAAACTAACATAAGGCGCTCCTAATCGGAAATTATCAACAATAGAACGATTCCAAAAATGAGCATCTTGAGGAACAAGAACTATTTGTTGACGGAGACATTCTAGAGAAAGGTCCTGGAGATTATAAATCCCAATCTGGATATTACCAGATTGCAATTGATATAAACTAGAAATTAATTTAGCTAAGGTGCTTTTACCACAGCCAGATTTACCAATTAGAGCAATATTCTTACCTCCAGGAATCGTTAAAGAAAAATCTTCTAATAAATCAATTCGACCAGGATAATGAAAAGTTAAATTTGTACAAATAATATCAGCATTACTAGAGATTTCTACAAATGGCTTTTTACTATTATCTTCTTCTTCTGGAGTGGCATCAATAACTTCTGTCAGCCTTCGAGTAGCGGTTTTAGCACGGGTAAATTCATCAACAAAATTAATAACTGTACTAATTAAAGATATAAAATTACCATTCATTGAATTAAATGCTAGTAATTGCCCAACACTGATATTTTCAGCCGGGTTAATTACCAAATAGCCACCAAACCAGAGTAAAACTACGCCACCAATACCAGAAATAAAACCTGAGAAGGTATTATTAATAATCCCAATTTGCATCGTCTGAAATGTTAGCCTAGCTAGACGATTAAAACGATTTTGTAATTCATCCCAAAATTGTCTTCTTGATGCGGTTGTTTTGAGAGTTAATGCACCTTTAAAGGTTTCCACTAAAACCCCTTGGGTTTCCGCTTCTGTAATTAAGAGTTCATTAGTTTTTTGTTGTAATGTGGGCTGGAAAATAAAGGTAGATGTGGTCATGACCACAGAAATTACTAAAGCTACCAAGGTAAGTTTCCAGCTATAGAAAAACATGAAACCCAAGGAAATTATGGCAATGAAAAATTGACTGGGTAACCCAATAACAACTTGAGCAATTAATTGATTAATCTGGTCAATGTCTCGCAGCCGACTGACAACTTCACCACTGCGACGAGTTTCATAATAAGTTAATGGTAAACGCAGAATTTGCCGCCCAAATTCCAAAACTAGACCTAATTGCATTCGTTGAGCAAAATGAGCAATTAAGTTAGACTGGACAAATGAAAGGCTAGTAGAAATAATATTCATAACTACTACAGCAATGACTACTGTAGTTAATAGTTTTATGTCACCTCTAACTAATACATCATCGGTGAGAATTTGCAGCAGAAAAGGAGAAGTTAAAGACAGTAAACCCAATACTAAATTAAGAGGTAAAGCTTGGAATAAAATACCACGATAAATCCAAACTCGTCGGAAGAAACGCCAAAAACCACCTTCTTTATCTTGCTTTTGAGCAAAAAACCGAAGGGGGTCTGGTTCTAATAATAATAATAACCAATCTGTCCAAGCTGCTTTGATATCTTCTTTAGAAAGATAACGCATTCCCACTGCTGGATCTGCAATCAGAAATTTTTTACCTTTTTTACCATATAAAATCACCCAATGATTGCCTTGCCAATGAATAATCGCGGGTAAAGGTGCTTCATTAATTTTATCTAATATCTCTGGAGAAGTTTTCACTGGATTGGCTTTAAAACCCAGTATTTCTGCTCCTCTTTTTAATCCTAATAAGGTAGTTCCAAATTGCCCTGTTCCGACGGCTTCCCGAATATGACTAATGGTAAATGTTTGACCGTAATATTTGGCAATTGCCGCTAAACAAGCTGCACCACAGTCTTCTTCACTATGCTGTTTAACAAATTGGTATTTCATTAGCAATTAACCATATAAAGTTGGAAAAATAAGCCAATTTATTTGTTATTAAATTGATTTTTTTATATTTATTTAATTCGTGTAAAATCTTGGCGAATACAGCACTTTGCCTAAGAATTATGTACAATATTTAAGGAGACAAATTGAACAATCAAGGTAAGAATTCAGGTGAGACGATAAGATCCCCGACTTCTTTTATTTATTGTGTCCATAAATTATAAATTTATGTCAGAAGTCGGAAATATGGGTATGAACGAGTGCTGTATGATCTAAATAGTGGAAGATAAAATGAAGTGATTGTGATTTTGTTTCTCTGCTAAAAAAAACTAAATAGTTTTGCGAATAAGTTACCACCTCGTCTGCGGTTATTGCGACGACTTCCACCTCCTCCTCCACCACCAAATAATGAAGATAAAATAAAGGTTGTTTGAGAAAATTGATATTCAGCTTCATTTCTTGAAGATATGCCCAAATTTCCTTGAGAAATATTTATATCACTACTTGCCCTAGAGTATATATTCGTATTTTGGTAGAACATATAAAACATCTCAAAGGGTGAAGATGATCTGCCTCCAGATATAGACTCCTGTTCTTTTTCTGATAAGTTTATGAATAAATCTGATTTTTTTGTTTTTATATGATCAGACATGGTAAAACCTCTTATCTTTCCTGCAAAAATAATTTCAGTAGTAAACTTTTAGGAAATAAACACAAATATTAAAGAATAGATTTGTGTGCTATTTTTGTGGAATGAACACACAAATCTTTTTCTGTTAATACTTTAAGTAGTGGGTTTTAAAGCTTTATTAAGATCAAAGTAAACACAATTATTCGCTGCTTACTTATACCTTGCCACTACTTATCATCAGGTAGAAAATCGAGTATTAAAAGCTGTATGCTTAAAATACATTTATTGATTTTCTACTGTTTAGTTAAAAGGGAGAGATTGGAAAGGAGGTGTAGGTGCGGCAAAGGAGTTGTAACCATTACTAGTAAAAGCTCCAGTATTTATTTGATCTACAATCTGTGTATTACGTGCTGTGCTACCCTGTGCAGTAGAGATGCTTTCTGATCCCATGCCTAAAGTCAATCTCTGATATAGCGACCCACTGTTAGATTGTCCAAAAAGTCCACCAGTTACGATCGCTTGTTGTTCAACAGATACTTCGGTAAATAAATTAGACATGACTGAATTCTCCTTGATTTGAATTATCGCTTGGGGTTGTTTACTGCTCGGTTGCCGCTTTCCCCCTCGCTTGTTAATAGAATATCGAGGAGTGATTAGTTAATTCATTGTCAGTTTCTGCAAACTTAATTACCAGATTTAGAACTAAATATTGCCGAAAAATACACGCCAAATCGGCTAAATTACTGTCACCAAATAGAAAATTTCTGCTATCCTTTTCTATCACCTATGGCATTTATTATCATGTACACTAAAGCATTCTCTAACTATTTATTCGCACAATTACCCCCCTTAGTCCCCCTTGCTAAGGGGGGAAACCGGAAAATTCAGTTCCCTCCCCTTATCAAGGGGAGGGTTAGGGTGGGGTTTATTAAATATGTGTCCGCACCGTAGTTTCTCTGATTCAACTTTTTGGTTATGACTAAGTAGGTGAATAGAAAAATTTAAAGGTATGTAAAGAAAAGTTAACCTAATTAGCTTTGTTAAATTTAGTACGTTCTATCCGGTATTTTCCTTTTTTACCTCTGGTTTCAACACCATCCATAACTGCGTACGCTAGTTCTAATTCATCCTCAAACATTTTTCCGGCAATTTCATCTCGTTTAAGATGTTGCCATTCTAATTCAATTGGATTC
>Ga0208601_1000028_pt1 | contig 39702 bp, 33 predicted proteins | sample LakMenEpi09Nov12_FD_150684 | JGI IMG/M metagenome (GOLD analysis project Ga0208601, IMG submission 150684) | Freshwater microbial communities from Lake Mendota, WI - 09NOV2012 deep hole epilimnion (SPAdes) | ecosystem: Environmental > Aquatic > Freshwater > Lake | place: Lake Mendota, Madison... | reverse complement strand
ACACCAGCAAACGCAAGAATGCTGGAAGTATGAAGCAACTGGGTCGTGCGAAGCGTCAAAAATCTCAGGCTCCGCTAGGGGATGTAGAAACCCCTGGCTCAAACGAAGTTAGCCAGGGGTAGTTCATAAGATATTTCTTAGGGAAGTTCCTTAGATCTCAATATCTGTATGAGACTAAAGGAAGAAAAACATTATACTTTTAGCCAAGCTTAGGAGAATTTATGCGTGCAGTCTTAATGGCAGGTGGTTCAGGAACGCGGTTACGTCCTTTGACTTGCGATTTACCCAAACCAATGGTGCCGATTTTAAATCGTCCCATTGCTGAACATATTATCAACCTCCTGAAACGACACCAGATTTATGAAGTAATTGCTACATTACATTATTTACCAGATGTTCTCCGTGATTACTTTCAAGATGGTGGTGATTTTGGCGTACAAATGACCTATGCTATCGAAGAAGACCAACCATTAGGAACAGCAGGTTGTGTTAAAAACATTACTGAACTTTTGGATGAAACCTTTTTAGTGATTAGCGGTGACAGTATCACAGATTTTGATCTAACTGCGGCCATTGAATTTCATCAACAAAAACAATCAAAAGCCACCTTAATTTTAACCCGTGTGCCTAATCCTATTGAATTTGGTGTGGTAATTACCGACACCGAAGGACGGATTAACCGATTTTTAGAAAAACCCTCTACTAGTGAAATTTTTTCTGATACTGTTAATACTGGCACTTATATTTTAGAACCAGAAGTTTTAGACTATTTACCAGAAAATATTGAATGCGACTTTTCTAAAGATTTATTTCCCTTATTACTAGCCAAAAACGAGCCAATTTATGGTTATATTGCCGAGGGTTACTGGTGCGATGTGGGTCACTTGGATGCCTACCGACAAGCTCAGTATGATGGCTTAGAAAGAAAGGTAAAATTAGAAGTGGCTTATCCAGAAATTGCTCCCGGTTTATGGGTAGGAGCAAATACTTATATTGATCCTACAGCCAAAATTGAAACCCCAGCCATAATTGGTAACAATTGCCGCATTGGCGCGAGAGTAAAAATTGAAGATGGGACAGTAATTGGTGATAATGTCACAATTGGTGCTGATGCTCATTTAAAGCGACCAATTATTTGGAATGGAGCAATTATTGGTGATGAAGCCCAATTATCGGCTTGTGTAATTTCTCGTGGGACTCGTGTAGACAGACGCGCTCACGTTCTAGAAGCGGCTGTAGTGGGTTCATTGTCTACCGTGGGAGAAGAAGCGCAAATCAGCCCTGGGGTGAGGGTGTGGCCGAGTAAAAAGATTGAGTCTGGGGCAATTTTAAATATTAATCTGATTTGGGGAAATACTGCCCAACGGAATTTATTTGGACAGCGCGGAGTTCAGGGTTTAGCCAATATTGATATTACCCCAGAGTTTGCGGTGAAGTTGGGCGCTGCCTATGGTTCGACTTTGAAACCAGGTTCAGTGGTAACGGTTTCTCGTGACCAGCGCAATGTTTCCCGCATGGTGACACGTTCTTTAATTGCGGGTTTAATGTCTGTCGGTGTGGATGTCCAAAACCTTGATACTACAGCCATTCCCATCGCTCGAACTGTGATCCCCACAATGTCAGTAGCCGGAGGGATTCATGTCCGAGTCCACCCAGAACGCCGCGATTATATCTTGATTGAATTTATGGATATTAAGGGGATTAATATCTCTAAAGCCCAAGAAAAGAAAATTGAGGGGGCGTATTTTAAAGAAGATATGCGTCGTTCCCAAAGTCATGAAATTGGTGATGTCGTCTATTCTAGTCAATTAGTGGATTGCTATGGTAAGGCTTTTGAAAAATTATTGAATGTGGATACTCTGCGGAACAGTCGGGCAAAGGTGGTCATTGACTATGTTTACGCCGTGTCTGGGGCAGTTCTGCCGCAAATGTTAGATAAATTTGGGGCTGATGCGGTGGTGCTAAATGCTAGTTTGAATAAAACGGCCATTTCCAACGCTGATAGAGAATTACTGCTAACTCAATTAGGCCATGTTGTGGAAGCGGTAAATGCTAATTTTGGTGTGCAGGTATCCGCTAATGGGGAACAACTCATATTAGTTGATGAATCGGGTTTTTCCATTCGGGGGGAAATGCTAACGGCGTTAATGGTTGATATGATGTTAACTGCAAATCCCAGAAGTTCGGTGGTTGTGCCGGTTCATGCTTCCAGTGCGGTGGAATTGGTCGCCCATCGTCATGATGGTCATGTGATTAGAACTAAAGCGAATCCGACAGCTTTAATGGAAGCTTGTCAGAAAAATCCCAATGTGGTTTTAGGTGGGAGTGGGGAAACTGGGTTTATTTTTCCCCAATTACATCCAGGCTTTGATTCGATGTTCTGCATTGCCAAGCTTATTGAAATGTTAACCATTCAAGAGCGATCGCTGGCAACCGTACGTTCTGAATTACCTCGTGTGATTAATAGAAGTTACACTGTCCGCTGTCCTTGGACTGCTAAGGGGGCGTTAATGCGCTATTTGGTGGAAACCCACCCCGCGCAAAATTTGGAGTTAATTGACGGTGTGAAAATCCGTCAACCCTATGATGACAATTGGTTGTTGGTTTTACCTGATGCCAGTGAGCCTTTAGTCCATCTCTATGTTAACAGTAGCGATCGGGATTGGGTTGATGAAACTCTCAGAGATTATCGCGCCCGTGTCCAGCATTTTGTGGAACGTGAACAGGAAAATTACAGGTTGGATATGTAATTTTTGGGGTGGGGTTTCCCCACCTTTTATGATGTTTTTTCTCACGCAGAGACGCAGAGAGGAATTAAGAGTTTGGGTTAAGGATTTTGGAAACCATATTGTTTCTGACGGTCTTCAAATCTATATTCACGATTGTAGTTATCATCTGGATCATAACCAATATCACCGACAAAGCAGAAGGAAATTGCTAAATTGAATGTTCTTTTTTCTAAGACAAATTTATCTCGTGGTGGCATTTTATCAAAATCATTTTTAAATTTTGTCCATTCTCTTTGGTTATGTCTATCCATAAATATATCTAAATTTTGTAAGCGATTCAGCCATTCATCTTTATTAATGGAGAATAGGAGACTCGAACCCCTGACCTCTGCGGTGCGATCGCAGCACTCTACCAACTGAGCTAATTCCCCTTATTCGTGCTTATAAGTTAACAACTCTGATAAACATATTATATTCTAACACTCAGGAACGACAGATTGCACATCTTTTTCTAAAAAAACTTCCTGTACTCGCTGTAAATCCAAATCAATCAGATAATCAATCGTCCAATTAGCTTGACGGTGTAGCATCTGGAAAGGGTAAGTATTCGCTACTCCAACTACTTGCATTTGGGCGCGTTTAGCTGCTTGAATACCTGCGGGGGTATTTTCAATCACTAAACACTCATCAGGTTCTAAGTTTAATTCTGGATATATCTGATTCATCCGTTCAACCGCCAGCAAATAGCCTTCCGGGTTAGGTTTATCGCTGCTGATATCATCCCCCGACACAATTACAGGGAAGTATTCAGCTAATTTAGCAGATGTTAATACCATTTCAATTTCTAAGGATAAAGCATCACTGACTAACGCCATTTTGAGATGACGGGAACGAATCTGAAAAATTACATCTTCAATTCCCGAATACAAAGGCAATTTTTCCAGCTTCTCCAATTCCAACACATAAGCTTGAGCTTTGCGAGTGAGTAATTGAGCCATATAAGCTTCCGTCACCACCCTACCACGATTTTTCAGCAGGTTTTGCAGATAAGCGCGAGAGCCTATCCCTAAAAAGTCTTCACGTTCTTTTACCCGTTGAGGTTGAAGATTTTCCTGTATAAGAATCTCATCTATCAGTTGGATATGGATTGATCCATCTTTAATAATGACACCATTAAAATTAAATAAAACTGCCTTTAAACTCATAGTGCAAACTGGAAACAATCCTCCAGATGATTATTTATCAGGGTAAATTACCGGAATACATTTAAGATTAACCCATTTTTGAAAATATACAAGAGTCAGATCCCCGACTTCTTCAAGAAGTCGGGGATCTTGTTGTCATAGCTTGACAGAGCAATAAATTATGTAGTATTGTTGTAACACAAAGAAACTAATAAATATTTGATACATCATCAGGGACTTTTAAAACACGCTCTAAATTGTCATCACAATTACGCTGAAAAAGAAGTACATTTTGGCGAAGATGTGTATGTGACTCGTAAAGGTGCAGTTCGCGCTCAAACTGAAGATTATGGTATTATTCCTGGTTCAATGGGAGCCAAATCTTTCATTGTTAAAGGTAAAGGAAATTTGCTTGATCATTAACTTCTTCTAACTGATGTTCTAACTGGGCTTTTCCTGTTCTTAAAACAGCCTCATTTACCTGAGCAAATTGCTGTGGATTTAGAAGAATATATTCCACATCAGCAATTTGTTTAGAAATCTGCTGCGAGCGCTCCCAAAGACCTTGCAATACCCGTGTTTTCTTTTGCAAAGTCATCATATCGATCGCTTGCATTGCCGTAGGAAAAGATAGCAAATCGTGATAAGGTTTGCAAAGTACCTGCAAAATACTCGCCGATTTTCTCACCGAATCTGGAAAATTGACTGCACATTCTAGAGCATCTGTGGGAGTTGTCACCAGCGCCCCAGCACCACCTGTGCGATAACAACGAGCTTCAATTCGCACATTGCTATATTTTGCTAAGTTGGCAAATTTAGACTTTATTTCAGCTTTAGCATCAATAGAAACAACATTGCTATAGGAAATTTGGGCGCTCAGTTCCGCATCCATTTTTTCCTTAGTTTCCCTATCACTAGAAATAATCTCAATGGTACTAACAAATTCACCACCTGTAATCATTCCAGAGATATATTCATAACCCGCCCGCCGATAAAATTCATCTATTCCATTTTGATTGAGAAACTTAATTATTCTGGGACTCAAATCAACAATTTTCAGGTTTTTCTCAATGTCGCGGACTTTGACATACAGCACGGAAAAGGTAGAATATTCGTTAGATTTTTGGCTAAAATCACTCACAGCTTTAGCTTTCACAGAACCACTTCCCTGAAACCAGGAAGCGTTCAGATTTGCCTCAAAATCAATTCCTAGTACGCTACTCAGTTCAGCGCTAGATGTGACTCGTTTGAATAACAAATCGGCTGTTTGTCCAGTCTGCCCACCAGCGGGAACTAAGTCTCCATAATCCACATAGGTATCGTATATCTCACCTGTGAGGGGATTGTAGCCCATTGCCACATCCATGCCGGCACAATAATCTCTGATGATAGTCATAAAATTTGTAACCTGTGTGGTGATCAAGGGTCAAGTATTACCAGTGTTGATCATAGCTGTGTCCACAGCCTGAATTTTGACAAGTGCTGGCATTACCTTCATATTTTTGACAATAACAGCCGCTATAGGAGCAATTTCCATAACCGCAACCCAGTTTTTCCAGCAGCGTTTTCTGCAAAATACTTGGGAATACTACAGCCTGTTTGCCCTTGATTACGGATTTCTGTGCTGGGACTTGTTTATTTTTTGTAATCACGATATTCCACAACTTTGTAAAATTACGTTTACTTGCAATTATACCCAAAATAGACGCATCTTTAAATTCAACTTAACGTAAAACCCATAGCCCGCCTGGGAATCAATTCATCTCGTTCCCAGTCTCTGACTGGGAATGAATTCTAGAAGGCTCTGCCTTCAATGATATTAGAGGCAGAGCCTCATCAACTGCATTCCTAGTCAGAGACTAGGAACGAGATAAAAGTTGTCTTTTGATGACTAAATAACCCAGAAATTTTTGACGCTATCATTTTTGGGCGGGTGTGGAAGCAAATAGATTTATTTGCCTAATTTATTTTGCAGGTAAATCTGCCACTTCTCCAGCGCTCACCATTGCCCGATACAATAAAGCACAAACTTCGGCTCTAGTGGCAACTTTTTTAGGATTTAGTAATTTTTTATTAGGATAATTAGTAATTACACCATTTTCTGTCAATGCGGCGATAAAATTACGATGTTCACTTCTAATACTAGAAGCATCACTATAAACTGAAAGGATATTTTCTGTTGAACCAGTAAATTTATAATTCAATCCTTTGGCTAAAGTTATTAAAACATCTAGACGATTCAGCTTTTGTGTGGGATTAAAGTTTTTGCTGTTGAGAATAGTAAAAAAGCCCATTTCATAAGCTTCTCGAATGGCATCATAAGCCCAATATCGTTTAGGAACATCTTTAAAATTAATTGCTTCCCGAACTTTACTTTTAATAAAGACTTTTTGCAAAAGGGCAGCTAATTCGGCACGAGTTACTGGTGCATTCGGACGAAAAGAATCATCAGGAAATCCGCCAATTACTTCCATTGCAGCCAATTCAGAAATATATTCCCTAGCCCAATAGTTTTTGGAGATATCAGAAAATGAGACTTGAATACCCTTACCTACACCTATTTTCCGATATTCACTTAATAATTTCCCCAGTTCAAAACTGGAGTTGTCCTGAATTGGAGTCAACTTTACCAAACTACCAGGATTAGCTGTTAAAGCTTTTGCTAAGTTAGAATCAAAGGCATTTATAGATTTACCTACTACAGCAAAATCACCTTCGCTAAAGGAAGTAGGATAAGTACCAGTGGTGGCAACTTTGGCAAATCCTGCGGCTTGATATTGGACAATATTAATCTTTTCCGAACTATTGAGGAAAGTAACTTTTTGGTTATTAACTTCCGTGAAATAATCGTAGGCATTGGTATTATCAACAATGCTATCATTATTGACATCAAAACCATAAAAGGTGCGAACTACTTTGTTTTCTGTGGGATTAGCCGATAAAATCAAGTTAACCGCAGTATTTTCCGGTAAACAAACAAATTCACTGTAACCAATAAAGCGATTTGTGTTATCATATAAACGGACAACAATGCGATCGCCTAATTTAAACCCTTTAACAAACTTAGCCTTTTGCTTAATCTTATATTTATAATCACCTAAAAACCTTTCTTGGCGATATTTATTGCCATATTTACTCTTAATAGAAATCCGGGCAATTACTTCTTTTATTGTTCCTCCAGGTTGCCATATATAAAGCGTAAATGCTGATTTCTTCTCTGGTGAAAAACTCGTATTAACGGGAATATCAATTGCTTCACCTTCAGATTGACCTACTAAAAGTTGCGTTTGTGGAGAATTACCTAATTTTGATGCAACTGGGGAAGAAAGTCTTGATACTGCTAATGCAGAAGATATTGGCGATAATGCGACAACAGAAACGGCTGTAACAACCAGTTTACTCCAACTTAAGTTAATGGGATTCATAAGGATATCCGGTAAGTGGGAAACGAGCGTGGCTTGGCTCCCTGAGAGGAAAGCGACACGGGCGGTTTTAACCGCTTTGAATCTTTTTTCATTACCGCCTTGGAGTTAAGAAATTCGGGGTACTTTTGTGGTGTACTTTCAACGGGACAATTACCGATTCAAATTTCCCAACTCTGTACGCATAATGTGTTGCTCCGAAGAGCCTCCCTTTCGGGGTGATGTTAGCTGAATGCCTCCGGCACGCTTGCGCGAACGTCAATGTTTTAAGAGCTTTTTAGGCTTGCAACACTGTTTCAGTGACCTTGAAACTGTTTAATCACAAGCGACAGAGCAGGGAACTAGCTACGCATTCCAGGGTGTCGTGACTCAAAAAACGTAGTCAGTGAAGACTTAGACTGGTCAGTACAGCTTGCAATTTCTTACAAGCTCAGTCTCTTTAGGACTGAGTTACTGACAGTATTTTATCTCACACCTGGCCAATGGACTAATATTCTCCAGATCAAAAATTTTTGATGCTAGTGAACCGTACTGGTAACACAGGGCATTTTATATTACTTTTGTCAGATAGGGAAGAGGCAAGTGATAATTGACAATTGATAACTGATAATAATGTGTAGGGGTTTAGCTTTTGCTTTACCCCTACCTATAGAATCAAACAATTAAGTCATTTTGACTATAATATAAATAAATAATAATTTAGGAATCTTCACAAATGACAACTACAATCCAGGATTTGCAGACATTAGAAAAACAGGTTTGGACTTGGCGAGATTACAAAATTCAATATACTGTGATGGGTACAGGTCAGCCTTTGGTGCTAATTCACGGTTTTGGCGCTTCTATTGGTCACTGGCGGAAAAATATCCCGATTCTAGCTGCTGCTGGTTATCAGGTGTTTGCTTTAGATTTGCTGGGTTTTGGTGGTTCTGATAAAGCAACTATAGATTATAGCATGGAAGTGTGGGCGGAATTATTAAAGGATTTTTGCCATGCACATATTCAAACACCAGCAATATTTATTGGTAATTCTATTGGCGCTCTTTTAAGTTTAATTGTTTTAACAGAATCTCCAGAAATTGCGGCTGGAGGAGTTTTAATTAACTCTGCTGGTGGTTTGAGTCACCGTCCCCATGAGTTAAATCCAATTTTGCGAGTTGTAATGGCAACTTTTAACAAGTTGGTGGCTAACCCAGTGACAGGTAAATTCGTTTTTAACCGGATTCGCCAAAAATCGCAAATTCGCCGGACTTTATATCAAGTATATAGCGATCGCAATGCCGTGACTGATGAACTTGTAGATTTACTTTATAACCCATCTTGTGACCCAGGAGCGCAAGAAGTTTTTGCTTCTATTTTGACTGCACCTCCAGGGCCTAGTCCAGAGGAATTATTACCCAAGTTAGAATTTCCGTTGTTAGTAATTTGGGGTGCAGAAGATCCTTGGACACCAATTACGGGAGCGAATATTTATGAAGTAGCGCGAGAAAATGGTCAAGATATTAAAGTTGTTCCTATTCCCGGCGCTGGTCATTGTCCCCATGATGAAGTTCCAGATATTGTGAATAGTGAAATTATTGATTGGTTAGGACAGGTAATGGGTAATGGGTAATGGGTAATTGGTAATGGGTAATTGGTAAGGGTTTTACCTTTGCTATTACCTCATTTATCATTTTGATTAGGTATATCGAAAATTAGATCATTCTTGCGTGCATAAACATTGATATTAGTATCACAAAACTTACAATTATAGTCTGTTTCATCTCCTCTCACATAGTTTAATTTATTACAAGCAGGACATTTAATCTGTGTATGATAATTGCTGAATACTTACTTCCTCAACTGATAAACTCAAAGCAGTGGCTATTTGTTCCACGCTCAAACCCATTTCTAATAATTTGGGTATGGCATTTTTTCTGGCTTGTTCTGCTTGTTCAGCCCGTTGTCTTTCTTGTTCAGCGCGTTGTCTTTCTTGTTCAGCCCGTTGAGCAATTTCCGCGTAAGTTAAAAATGGATTACCATTAGGATGATAAAGCTGTAAAGTCTCCTCGCCCAACAGAAACCGAATTTTTAGCCGGGGACTAATAAAGTCTGTAATTTTGGTAATAATATCCAAACCATCTTCAGCCCTTAACCAACCTTGTAAATTATTTTTGTCAGGATCATAGATATAATATTCTTCTACACCATAACGGTCATAGAAAAGTAATTTTTTCTCCATTTCCGCTCTCGTATTACTAGGAGAAATAATTTCAAAGACGATTTGGGGAGGAATACCTGCTTCCTTCCATTGCATATAGGAAAGTCTATCGCCTTTTGGTCTACCCAATACTACGAAAACATCAGGAGCATTAACGATGGTATTTTTGCCTTCAACTGGATACCAAAATAAATCTCCAGCGACAAATACATTGGGGTTATCAGCAAACAGCCAATCTAAATTTTGTTGAATTTCTACAAGAATGCGAAACTGAATCGTATTGTTTGCCACCGGTTGTCCGTCACAATCTGGGTAAATGACCTCTGGCTGGGCTGGTGCTGCGATTTGTGAAACCATAACTCTATCCTCAGCAAGATTTTTTCTAATTATCTACCAAATCAAGGAAATATCAAGTGATATCCTGGGTAGGAAATTAAGATGATTGATACTTTACTATAACCTGAACAAAGATAGTATTATTAAGGATTGTTTCACTGTGTAACCTTCCCTTAGCCTGTCAATATGTCAGAAAATCTCGCTGCTTCTTTAAACGATGTGCTTCCAAACGCTCACAATAGCCAGAATACTATCCGCATTCGGGGCGCTAGGCAGCATAATCTGAAAAATATTGATTTGGAATTACCGCGCGATCGCTTGATTGTCTTTACTGGCGTTTCTGGTTCGGGTAAGTCTTCTTTAGCCTTTGATACCATTTTCGCTGAAGGTCAACGCCGTTATGTCGAATCCCTCAGCGCCTATGCTCGACAATTTCTAGGACAGTTGGATAAACCCGATGTGGAAGCCATCGAAGGTTTAAGTCCGGCAATTTCCATTGACCAAAAATCAACTTCCCATAATCCCCGTTCCACAGTGGGAACAGTGACGGAAATTTATGATTATTTGCGCTTGTTATATGGTCGCGCTGGTGAACCTCATTGTCCCATCTGCGATCGCTCTATTGCCCCTCAGACCATTGACCAGATGTGCGATCGCATCATGGAACTTCCCGACCGTACCCGCTTCCAAATTCTAGCCCCTGTAGTGCGGGGGAAAAAGGGAACTCACCGCAAATTAATTTCTGGTTTAGCCGCGCAAGGATTTGTCCGCATTAGGGTAAATGGAGAGGTGCGAGAGCTATCAGATTCCATCGAGCTAGACAAAAATAACACACATACTATAGAACTGGTTATTGACAGATTAGTTAAAAAAGATGGTATTCAAGAGCGTTTGGTGGATTCTCTAGCAACCTGTCTTAAGCAATCTAACGGAATCGCCGCAATTGAGGTATTAAAAGACACATCGGATAAGATAGCGCTGGAGCGGTCTGATAGTAAGTATATAGCAACTGAGGCAGAAAATCAAGGTATTTCCGCACAAGAATTACCCACAGAAATGGTGTTTTCGGAAAACTTTGCTTGTCCCGAACATGGTGCGGTAATGGAAGAATTATCGCCCCGATTGTTTTCTTTTAATTCCCCTTATGGCGCTTGTCCCCATTGTCATGGGATTGGGACATTAAGAAGATTTTCCCCGGAGTTGGTTGTCCCTAATCCAGATTCGCCCATGTATGCAGCGATCGCTCCTTGGTCAGAAAAGGAAAACTCCTATTATTTGGAGTTGTTATATGCTGTGGGGTTGAATTATGGCTTTGAGTTACAAACTCAATGGGGGAAGTTGACACCGGAACAGCAAAAAGTTGTCTTGTATGGGGAAGAGAAACGAACCACAGAGGCGCAGAGGTCGCAGAGTTTTAAGGGTGTAATTCCCATTTTACAAAGACAGTATGAAGGGGGAACGGAGTTAGTTAAACAGAAATTAGAAGAATATTTAATTGACCAACCCTGCGAAGTTTGCGGTGGGAAAAGATTAAAACCGGAAGCCTTAGCTGTGAAGTTAGGACAATATGGAATTTTAGATTTTACCAGTGTTTCCATTCGAGAATGTCGGGAAAGAATCGAAAAATTAAAATTGAGTACTAGACAAACTCAAATAGCTGATTTAGTTCTCAGAGAAGTTAAAGCCAGATTACAATTTTTATTAGATGTTGGCTTAGATTATCTCACCTTAGATCGTCCCGCCATGACATTATCAGGTGGAGAAGCCCAACGCATTCGATTAGCCACACAAATCGGTTCAGGACTAACAGGAGTTCTTTACGTTTTAGATGAACCAAGTATTGGGTTACATCAAAGAGATAACGGAAAATTACTCAAAACATTAACCAAATTACGCGACTTAGGAAATACCTTAATAGTTGTCGAACATGATGAAGAAACTATCCGCGCTGCTAACTATATAGTTGATATTGGTCCCGGTGCAGGAATTCATGGGGGAAATATTATTTCTCAAGGCAGTTTTGAGGATTTACTCAACGCAGAAGCATCTTTAACTGGTGCTTATTTATCAGGAAGAAGAGTCATCACTACCCCAGCTAAAAGAAGAGAAGGAAATGGCCGCGCCTTAACTATTAGAAATGCCCATCGTAACAACTTACAAAATATAGATGTAGAAATTCCCTTGGGAAAACTTGTCTCCGTTACAGGTGTTTCTGGTTCAGGAAAATCTACCTTAATTAACGAATTACTTTATCCAGCCTTACAACATCATTTACTGAAAAAAGCTCCCGCACCCAAAGACATGGATGAAATCAAGGGTTTAAACTGCGTTGATAAAGCCATTGTCATTGACCAATCACCCATTGGGAGAACTCCCCGTTCTAACCCTGCAACTTACACCGGAGTTTTCGATATTATTCGTGATGTTTTTTCCCAAACTGTTGAAGCTAAAACCAGAGGTTATAAACCTGGACAATTTTCTTTTAATGTTAAAGGTGGACGGTGTGAAGCTTGTAGTGGACAAGGTGTAAATGTCATCGAAATGAATTTTCTCCCTGACGTTTATGTGCAATGTGAAATTTGCAAAGGTGCGAGATATAACCGGGAAACTCTCCAAGTTAAATATAAGGATAAATCAATTTCTGATGTTTTGAATATGACGGTTGAAGAAGCATTAGATTTCTGTCAAAATATTCCCAAAGCCCTAACTAGATTACAAACTTTATTTGATGTTGGTTTGGGTTATGTGCAATTAGGACAACCAGCCACAACTTTATCTGGTGGAGAAGCCCAACGGGTGAAATTAGCCACGGAATTATCTCGACGCGCGACTGGGAAAACACTTTATTTAATAGATGAACCAACTACAGGTTTATCTTTTTATGATGTCCACAAATTGTTGGACGTTTTACAAAGATTGGTAGATAAGGGAAATTCCATTTTAGTGATTGAACATAATTTAGATGTCATTCGTTGTTCTGATTGGGTGATAGATTTGGGACCTGAAGGTGGAGATAAGGGCGGAGAACTGATTGCTGCGGGAACGCCTGAAGATGTGGCAAAAAATCCTCGTTCTTATACTGGTCAATATTTACAGCAGGTGTTGGCGCAATATCCAGCAGTTATCTAAACTATGATTTGTGTGATTAATCTGATTTTTTTGATTAATTCATCATCTAAACTATGATTTTTTTGATTAATTTGATTTTTGTGATTAATTAATTATTTCAATCATCCCAATCATCTAAACTATGATTTTTTTGATTAATTTGATTTTTGTGATTAATTATTTCAATCATCCCAATTATCTAAACTATGATTTTTTTGATTAATTTGATTTTTGTGATTAATTAATTATTTCAATCATCCCAATCATCTAAATCAGAAAAATCACAGTTTAGACATTATGCTAATAATTCTCGAATTATCCGAGTTACAGCTTTTTGAGTAACACGAGTGGCAATTTGTTGACCTAAAAGTTGAACTCCTGGATTAACAATGATTTGGGCTAATTGAGGAGCAAATTTTGTGGCATCAAAGCCTTTAGTTTCTCGCAAAATCCCAGCAATGCGTTTAATATATTCTAAAGTTTGTTGTTGTTCAACACTTGCTGAAGGAATTTGATTGATTGCGGTGATTCCTACCCTTTCTCGCAGTACATAAGTCAAGTTATGCAAGGCATTTTTACTAACAGCATCTACACCGTTGAAAAATTCATCAACTAATCTGTCACGAATAAATGAACCTCGGTCAGAAGAGAGAAATTCTACTCCTTGATTAACAACCAAATTAAGATCATATTCTTGGTTACTGCGGGCATTTTTTAACAAATTCTCCAACCGATTCCAGCGAAATTTACCATCTTTAAACAGTAATTCTTGTAATGATGTTCTTAACTCATTTGCCGGATCTGTTAAAAGCCGTTTAGCAACATAAGGATAGGCTTCACTGAGAACTTTAAAATCGGGATCTATATAAATTGCAATCCCTTCCAAAGTCACAAGAGAACGAATAATTAAAGCGTAATAGGGAGGGACGCGGAAAGGATATTCATACATTAAAGCTGATAAATCATCGGTGATGCTTTTAATATTCAAATCCGCGACACTTGCACCTTCGGCATTAGCAAATACCTTTGCAAAAGCGGGAATGATGGGGGTAAGGTCTGTTTCTGGACTGAGGAATTCTAACTTTACATAGTCTTTTGCTAAACTATCAAATTCTCGATTGACAACGTGGACAATTGCCTCAATTAAACCATAACGTTGGGCTGGTTTAACTTCGCTCATCATGCCAAAATCGAGATAAGCTAATTTACCATCCATAGTCGCTAACAAGTTACCTGGATGAGGGTCAGCATGAAAAAATCCATGTTCTAATAATTGACGTAAAGAACACTGGACACCAACTTCAATTAAATACCGCGCATTGATTCCTAAAGCGGCAATTTTTTCGGGTTGAGTTAATTTAATGCCGTTAATCCATTCCATCGTTAAAACGCGACGGTTGGTGTATTCCCAGTAAATTTTGGGGACATAAATATCCTTCATCTGACCATATAATTCAAAAAAGCGTTCCGCATTTTCGCCTTCATGAATATAGTCCATTTCTTCAAAAATGCGATCGCCTAATTCATCTAAAATCCCCACTAAATCACTGCGGACTCGCTGGAACTTGTGCTGTATCCAACCAGCCAAATTCCGCAAAATATACAAATCTATAGTAATTCTTTCTCGTAAATCTGGGCGTTGTACCTTAATCGCTACTTCTTCGCCAGTTTTCAATCTTCCCTGATATACCTGTCCTAAAGAAGCCGCCGCAATCGGTTGTGAAGACAATTCTGCATAAATCTCTAATGGTGTTGCTCCCAATTCTTCCTCAATAAACTGGTAAGCTATTTCATTAGGAAAAGCTGGTAATTGATCTTGGAGTCTAGTTAATTCTTCCAGGTAAATTGGTGGGACTAAATCTGGTCTAGTGGATAAGGCCTGACCAATTTTAATGTAAGCTGGACCCAACTTTGTTAATAAATCTCTGAGCTGAACAGCGCGACGACGTTCATTTTTAACCAAAATTCCCCATTGCTTATCCCACCATAACCCCAAGACAAAGGACAGAATTGGTTTTAAAACCGTCAAAATCCGCCGGATAACTTGCAGGAATCGCCCACTATACTGTGCTTGTATTTCCACAGGATCATACAGCATCGACTCCGGTTCAGATCCCACCCGCACCCGATGTCTGGGCTGTGGAGAAGCTTCAGCCGATTTGATTGCTACAGTCTGTGGATTTTGTTCTGCTACTACCTCAATTACGGACAATTCGCCTCCGCGACTGTCCTCCTGACTTGTTCGAGAACTAGAGGGAAGTGTCTTAACCATCATGAAGAAGCCACCAGTTAGATCAACGTTGTTAAATATTGTAACAATATCTTGTCTTTTCGGGATATCTTCAAAAATTATAAATTAATGCTTTGATATTTTTTGTCAATAAACGCAGCATAGTGTATTTAGGCAGAAAACAACATAGCTAAATATATTTAAGGACGAAGAGCCATATTTTGCTAAAAAGACTGACAACAACCAAGTAAAGTTGGATAGTTTGCTAGAATTACCTATTGATCTTGGGAGTCTTGTTAATGACAACAATCTTAGAAGTAAATAGTACAAACTTACTACTCATGCAATTGTTACAGGTAGGAGTGCCTACCCAAGCAGCCACTAGTCAAGTTGATTTAGTTCAAGGAGTAATCCAGGCATTTATTTTAGGGATTGTGCAAGGGATTACAGAGTTTTTACCAATTAGTAGTACAGCACATTTAATCATTGTGACGAAGGTATTTGGTTGGAAAGAACTGGGTTCTAAAGATTTTGTTGATGCTATTCAATTTGGAAGTGTAATTGCAATTTTGTGGTATTTTTGGGCTGTTATTTCTAGTTTAGTGAAAGGTGCAATTACAGCTTTTAAAACTAAAGACTGGGAAAGCGAAGAATGGAAAATTGTTGTCGGGATTGCGGTCGGGACAATTCCCGCTTTAACTATTGGGTTTTTGTTAAAAGATGTGATCCCAGAAAGTTCCTTAATTATTGCGATCATGTCAATTATTATGGCGATTTTGCTAGGGTTAGCTGAAAAAATTGGGAGTCGTAAACGGGGTTTTGCTACTTTGGAAATTCGAGATGGTATTTTAGTAGGATTGGGACAAACTCTAGCTTTAGTTCCGGGCGTTTCTCGTTCAGGTTCGACTTTAACTACTGGCTTATTTTTAGGATTAGAAAGAGAAGCAGCCGCGAAATTTTCATTTTTGTTAGGATTTCCCACTTTGACAATTGCGACTTTATATAAAAGTCTGAAAATCTTCAAAATGTTTCAATCAGGTGAATTACCAGATAATATTGTGATTCTGTTAATTGTTGGCATCATTTCTACTTTTATTTTTTCCTATTTATCAATTGCTTTTTTAATCAAATACTTGCAAACTAAAAACACATTGGTTTTTGTTTGGTATAGGTTGGCTTTTGGTATTTCCATTTTATTAGCGATCGCCGCTGGTTGGCCAGGATAACTCTGATAGAATATTTACACTAGGTGGGGATTGGGGATTGGATATTAAATTTTAGATTTTGGATCATGTTAAATTAACTTCTATCTAAAATTTTTATCCCCTAACAACTAACAACTGTACGGGCGAAGCATTTGGAGAACTATTTTTGGCAATGACCGATAATTTATCTTCCAAATGCTTCGCCCCTACTAATAACCGACAACTGTACGGGCGAAGCATTTGGAGAACTATTTTTGGCAATGACCGATAATTTATCTTCCAAATGCTTCGCCCCTACTAACAACCGACAACTGTACGGGCGAAGCATTTGCAGAACTATTTTTGGCAATGACCGATAATTTATCTTCCAAATGCTTCGCCCCTACTAACAACCGACAACTGTACGGGCGAAGCATTTGCAGAACTATTTTTGGCAATGACCGATAATTTATCTTCCAAATGCTTCGCCCCTACTAACAACTGACAACTGACAACTAACTCATGACTACCATTCAACCTGCTAAAATTACCAAGGTGCTTGCTGACTCAATTGCGGAGGAAATTGGCTTTACAGTCGGTGATGCGATTGTGGCCATTAATGGCACACAACCTCGTGATTTAATTGATTATCAATTTTTGTGCGCTGATGAAATTCTGGAACTAGAAGTTTTAGATGCGACAGGGAAAACCCATCATGTCGAAATTGAAAAAGATTATGATGATGATTTAGGACTGGAATTTTCAACAGCTTTATTTGATGGTTTAATTCAGTGTAATAACCGTTGTCCCTTTTGCTTTATTGATCAACAACCACCGGGAAAACGGACTAGTTTATATTTAAAAGACGATGATTACCGATTAAGCTTTTTATATGGTTCTTATCTAACTTTAACGAATTTAACCGCGAAAGAATGGCAAAGAATTGAACAAATGCGATTATCACCTCTGTATGTTTCCGTGCATTCTACAGAACCAGATATAAGAATTAGACTTTTAAAAAATAATCGGGGTGGAGAAATATTATCACAAATTCGTTGGTTTCAAGAACGAAGATTACAAATTCATGCTCAAGTTGTTGTGTGTCCAGGGATAAATGATGGTGAACATTTAGAAAGGACATTACAAGATCTAACATCTTTTCATCCTGGAGAATTACCAACAGTAGCATCAATAGCAGTTGTTCCCGTGGGTTTAACGCGATTTCGTCCCCAGGAAGATGAACTCATACCTGTAACTAAGGAAAAAGCACAAGAGGTAATTTCTCAAGTTAAATTACTCTCTCAGAAATTTCGCAAAAAATATAATTCTAGTGTAGTGTGGTTAGCTGATGAATGGTTTTTAATTGCCGGGGAAGAATTACCTAGCGAAGCTGAATATGAAGAGTATCCCCAAATTGATAATGGTGTGGGTTCAATTCGCTTATTTATTAAACAATTTACCCAAACTGCAACTGAATTATTACCACCGAAAATTACCAACCAACGCAGATTGACTTGGGTTGTCGGTAATGCAGTGGAAATAGCATTTCAACCCCTGGTACAACAATTAAATACTGTAGAAGGGTTAGAAGTGAATATGCGGGCTTTATGTAGCGATTATTGGGGACAGAGTATTAGTGTTACTGGGTTATTAACGGGACATGATTTACTGTTAAATCTTCAAGGACAAGATTTAGGAGAGGGAATTTTATTACCTAGTGTTATGCTTAAACATGGGGAACTGGTATTTTTAGATGATATGACGGTTGCAGAAGTATCCCAACAATTAAATGTCAGTATTTTCCCTGTGGCGGGAGTTGAGGAATTAATCAATACTTGTCTTCAATAGGATTGATGATTTAGCAGAGTCTTTCCTATTCGACAACCATACTCAACACGGCTTAATTATTTGATTTAAGCGGGTAGGGGTTTAGCAATGCTAAACCCCTACAAATCTAGGTTTTTCGTGATTTTACAAAAGTCCATGTCCCAACCGTTTTGAGTATAACAACTGACAACTGGCAACTGACTAATGAATAGAAAGACAAAAATTTTAGTTATTGAAGATGAAAAATCAGTGCGGGAACATCTATTAGATTTGCTAGAATCTGAGAATTTTGAAGTTGTTGCTGCTGCTAATGGGAGAATAGGCTTAAATATGGCTATGTCAGAATATCCAGATTTAATTCTCTGTGATATGATGATGCCAGAATTAGATGGTTATGGCGTATTAACAGCATTGCGGCAAGAGCCATCAATATCAACTATTCCTTTCATTTTTTTAACTGCTAACTCGGCTAAATCTGATTTCCGTCAAGGGATGAATATGGGAGCAGATGATTACCTGACTAAGCCATTTACCAGGGCTGAATTATTGAGTGCTATCCTAAATAAGTTGAAAAATTATGCAAGGTTAAAGAAGAATTTATTGGCTAATATTAATAAATTAACACCAAGAATGCAGTTGGTTTTAAATAATTTAAGAATAGCAATAAGAGAGAAAAACTTTGCAGATTTCGAGCTTCATTATCAACCAATTACTGATATTAATACTGGCAAGATTACCGCCGCAGAAAGTCTATTACGTTGGACAAATACGGAACTAGGAAGAGTATCACCACAGGAATTTATTCCTTTAGCAGAGACCAATGGATTAATTATTGATATTGGTAAATGGGTGTTAAATAGAGTTTGTCAGCAAATGCAAACTTGGCAAGATATTGGCATTTATAACTTAACCATAGCGGTTAATCTTGCATCAATTGAATTTAGTCAACCAGATTTAATTCCCCAAATTATCAATTTGATATCTAGCCATAATATTCAATCAAATTGTTTAGAGCTTGAACTAACAGAAAGAATGATTATGGAAGATATGGATATGGCAAGAGTAGCTATGAATAAACTACGCTCTTTAGGGGTAAAGATTGCCCTGGATGATTTTGGTGTTAGTAATAATTCATTGCTTACTCTCAAGCAATTACCAATGGATACACTCAAAATTGATCGTGATTTTATCCAAAATATTAATGATGATTACCGCAAAGCAGCAATTACAAAAAACTTGATTCAACTAGGACATGATTTGCAGCTAAAAATTATTGCTGAAGGGGTAGAAACTGAAGCAGAACTAGCATTTTTACGAGAAAATAACTGTGATGCTATTCAAGGCTTTATCTGTAGTCCACCATTACCTGCATTAGAATTCCAGAAGCTCTTATTGACCAATAAATCTTTATTTATTTATCCTAATGGTTAGAATAGATTTAAGTAGGTTAGCATTGAAAATCGTCGTTATGGCACTAGGCAAGAGGCAATACTTCGACTTCGCTCAGTAACCAGAGGCAAGAGTGAAGAGGGTTTGGGCGGCTCGTTTCCCACTTACCGCGAGGTCTTATGAATTCTCCCTCTCTTAATTGGTTCGCTAAAATATTCATCAAAGTCCCGCTAAAAACCTTGTTGATAGTGCCATTTGTTTTGCAAACCGTGGTAGTAGTAACACTGGTGGGTTATTTTTCCTACCGTAGTGGACAGGAGGCTGTGGAAAATCTAGCAGATCAATTAATTACCGAGGTAGATAATCGCATTGAACAACATTTAGATAGTTATTTAGGCAAAGCCCAGGAAATCAACCGCACTAATGTAGATGCTTTCGAGTCAGGAGTCTTAGATTTAAATGATTTTAACGCCCTGGGAAAATATTTTTATCGTCAGGTGCGATCTTTCAATTTTGCCTATGTTAACTTTGGCACTAAAGAGGGAGGATTTATCGGTGCTGGTTATGGGCTGGGTAATAAATTCGACATTGGAGAAATTCCCATATCGGACCAAAGCAAAAGCCTCAGCTACTCAGTAGATAACCAAGGAAATCGCCTCAAGTTAGTAGCTACTCTCAAAAACCCGCAATATAATAATGCTGCCTGGTACTTAGATGCGGCCAAAGCTGGTAAACCGATTTGGAGTTCTATTTATACATGGGCAAATGTACCTGGTCGCATCTGCATTTCCGCCAGCACTCCTGTCTACGATCCACAAAAAAAGTTGCTAGGTGTACTTGGTATTGATCTCGAACTTTCGCAAATTAGTGAATTTCTGAAAAAACTGGATTATAGAAAATCAGGTCATATTTTTATTATCGAGCGATCAGGGTTGATTGTTGCTAGTTCCCAAGGTGAATCTTCTGCCCCTATTGTCAATGGCAAAGCGACAAGATTACAAGCCCTGCATAGCCGTGAACCTATGATTCGTGACATAACTCAGGATTTAATCCAGCGGTTTGGCAATTTGCAAGCTATCTCCAAAACCCAACTTTTTCACCCGTCTTTGTCACAAAAACCCTTTGTGAGAGTGACACCATACCGCGACGATTATGGCTTAGATTGGCTCGTGGTGACGGTGATTCCGAAATCGGAATTTATGGCAGAAATTCATGCTAATGCCCACAGAACCCTGATTATCTGTAGTTTATCACTGCTAATTGCTGTGGGAACGGGTAGTTTCACTGCAAACTGGATAGCTAAACCAATTTTACGCTTGAGTCGAGCTAGTCAAGCTATGTCCAAAGGAGTATGGCAAGAGTCTTTATCTGAAGATATAACAATTGCAGAACTCAAGGTTTTAGCAACATCCTTTAACCAGATGTCCACTCAAGTCAAAAAAGCTTTTCAGGAATCAGAAACTAAATTTTCGACCATTTTTCATACTACTCCTGACCCTGTTTGGATTGCCACCTTAGCAGAAGGAAAATTTTTGAATGTTAATGAAAGTTTTTGCCAATTTTGGGGAGATACACCAGAAAATATCCTTGGCAAAACCAGTGGGCAATTAGGATTGTGGAAGAATATAGAGAATTTACACCACTTCAAAGAGAGACTAATTAATGAAGGCAGTATCGTCAATTTTAAACTGGTAATTTGTACTCACTCCCAGCAAACTAAAACCGTTCTCATCTCAGCTAAGGTGCAATACTTGGGTGAACAGGATTGTCTGATTGGTGTCATCAAAGATGTTAGCGATCTCTACGATGAACTTCATTTACGCAAACAGACAGAAATCGCCTTGCACAAAAGTGAAGCTATGTTGTTACAAGCCCAGCAGCTTGCTCACATTGGTAACTGGGAATATGATGTGATCACAGGTAAAATTACTTGGTCTACTCAGCTATTCCAGATTTTAGGACGTGACCAGACACTGGGTGAACCTACTTACGAAGAAATTCTCCGGCTTTACTATCCCCAAGATGCCGAACAGTTACACCAGGCAGTTGAGCGATCGCTCTCTACAGGAGAATCCTATCAACTGGAACTGAGAGTTGTCAAGGCAGATGGCTCTTTTCAGTATACAGAAGCTAGAGGCAAGGCCGAACTCAATGCCCAAGGACAAGTGATTCGGCTGTTTGGCACAACCCAAGACATGACTGAGCGCAGACAAATAGAAGATCAACTGCGAGCGAGTCAGCATTTTATTGAACAGATTACAGAACTAACGCCAAACCTACTGTATATTTACGACCATATCGAACAGCGTAATGTTTACATAAATCGTTCTGTTGCCGAAACATTGGGCTATTCTGCCACAGCGATTCAGTCCATGGGAGCTAACTTGTTTCCTATTATTTGTCATCCCGATGATCTATATCTGGTCTATCAGTCCATGCAACAGCTTGATAGTCTGCAAGATCGTGAGTTCGTGGAAGTAGAGTATCGCGTTAAGAATGCTCAAGGGCAATGGTGTTGGCTTTATAGTCGAGATATGGTGTTTTCTAGAACTGCGGATGGTAGGCTAAAGCAAACTTTAGGAACGTCCCAAGATATCAGCAAACGCAAAAAAGTAGAATTAGCCTTGCGAGAAGCAGAATATAACCTCAGATTAGCAAATCAGGAACTGGAAAAACTAGTCAATATTGATGGGTTAACGCAAATTGCCAATCGTCGCTGTTTTGATCATCGTTTAGAGCAAGAATGGCAGCGACTATACCGAGAACAGGAATTTTTATCTTTATTGTTATTTGATGTTGATTATTTTAAACGCTATAATGATGCCTACGGTCATCTACTAGGGGATGAATGCTTGATCAAAATTGCTCAGTCTGTACAACAGGTTATATTCCGTCCGGCGGATTTATTGGCTCGCTATGGTGGGGAAGAATTTGTGGTTATTTTACCCAATACTGACATTGATGGGACGATGGTGATCGCTCAACGAATTCATACTGCAATTCAAGATTTAGCAATTCCTCATCAAGCCTCGAAAGTAAGTAATATAGTTACTATTAGTATCGGCATTAGCAGTTTGATACCTACTTCCGAATTATCACCATCAAACCTGATTGAACAAGCTGATCAAGCACTCTATCGAGCTAAACAACAGGGACGCAATCAGTCTGTACTGTGATTTTTGGGATTTTGATGATTTTGTTGATTTTTTATTAATGACTCCTGACTCCTTCTAAAACCATCCTTCTTGTTCGAGGGTTTCGATTAATTGTAAACCGCGAGGATCTCCTACGCCTAGAAGTGAGGCTTTGGTATCTGCTCTCACTCCTAAGTCTTTATCTTCGGCAAAAGCTTGGATTAATGCGTCTATAGCTGTGGCATAGACGACGTTAGATGGTAGTTCTTTACAAAGCTGGCCAATTGTCCAAGCGGAGTTACTTCGCACAGCGGCGATGGGGTCTGTAACTAAGGCTTCAATTAGGGCGGGAATTGCGCCGACGATGGCTTCATAACCTACTTCTGTCATCTGTGCTAGGGCGCTGGCTGCCCAGAGACGGACGGCGGGAATATCGGTTCTCAGGGCATTAGTGAGGGGTGCTAAGGAACGGCGATCGCGGCAATTACCCAAAGCCCAAACTACACCTTTACGAACATAACCATTAAAATCGCGGTTAAGTTGCATAATCAACGGTTCTACGGCTTCCTTGGCGGGGTTGCGACCAATACCGTAAGCTGCACTGACTCGCACTAGGGGACAATTATCTGTTAAAAGATGGATGAGATAAGGTGTTGCCCGTTCATCTTGAATATCACAAAAAGCACGCGCTGCTAACATCCGTTGTTGAGGCTGGGGATTTTCTAAAAGTACCAGCATTAATTCGGGATCAGGTTTTTCCACTTCTGATTCATCAGCAAGTGGTTCTATTTTATCTAAGGGGCTTCCTAGCTCCGCTTCGGTATCGAGTAGGCTGAGTTCGTATTCGTCGTACATAATTATTTCACTGTAACCCTATTCCCCGTTCCCTGTTCCCTGTTAAGAGTTCCCTAACTCAAGTGATTTTACCATCCAGAGGGATTGTTCTTGATAACCAAGTTGATGATAAAGATTTAATGCGGGTGTATTTGATTGAAATACTTGTAGTCCGATTTGGCGATCACCTTTTTGTGTAGCCCAATCTTCTATATAAGCCATCAATCCTTTACCAATGCCTCTGTGTCTATATTCTGGGATGACGTAGAGGAGAAATATATGCGGATGGCGATCGCCACTAACCTGATCTATCGCATTCCCCACCCATAAACAAGCTACGGGTGATTGGTAATTGGTAATTGGTAATTGGTGAAGAATTTCCTCCCCTACCTCCCCTAACTCCCCCACCTCCCCAACCTCCCCAACCTCCCCAACCTCCCCAACCTCCCCTACCTCCCCCACCTCTTCATAAACCCACCATACAGGGGTATCACGACAGAAGTATTGCTCAACTGTATGTGCCAAGTGGGAAAAATCTTGATCAGGGAATTGTTCTTGGTAACTCCTTTGCATAAACTTAACCAAGAGGGCTTTATCGAGAGTAGAACCTTGGCGAAAAGAATAGCCTGGAAGTAAATTCACAATCGACCTATTCCCCAATTACTTAATTATCATCCCAATGGGGGCAGGGGCTGCCATATCGGAGGGTAAAAAGATGCGGGCGCTGACTGCTACTAAGGCAAAGGTAAATATCAAGATTGCCAGGATTGGGGCGATGTATTGACGAAGAATAGCCATGTTGTTGATTGTAAATAAATAAATAGCAGAAGTTATTGAATTGATTCTAGCAATTATTTGGGTTTAGCAAAGCATGGCTATGATTGCTGATCCTGGTCTAATTCATTTAAGACTTTTTCACAGTACCAATTTTCGGGCATTCCCGGAACGTTTTGTTTGGCTTGTTCAATTAGTCTTTCGGCCGCCGCTACGTCCCCAGATAATCTAGCGATCAGGCGATTTTTGAGGTAGTTACCAGTAACTTCTTCATCTGGTTGGTTGGGGATGGTGGGACTGATGACTTGCAGCGGTTCACGGCGCAGTTGCCAAAATAACACGTAATAAAGTGTCCCAAAAATTAGAATCAAGCTAATAGTTCCCAAGAGTGTGAGGAAATTAAAAGCCAGATTTTGTAAAACTAATTGTGAGAGGACATAGCCCAGTAATAGACCTGTGACTATCAGAACGAATGTACCGACAACAATAACTACTTGTGTTCCCATATATCTTCTTCTTCTAGTCCTGGTCTAGTTGCTGCCAATACTTTGGGATTCCAAGGGGCAACAATAGGTAATAGTAGCAAACCAGGTAGCGCCGCCACAAGAGAAAGTAAGAAAAATGTCGGCCAACCTGTGGCTTTTGCCCAACTTCCTGCGGGTGCGGAAAGTACGTCTCGACTAATGGCCATGAGGCTGGAGAATAACGCAAACTGGGTGGTTGTGAATCGGTGGTTACAGAGACGCATTAAAAAGGCGACTGTAGCGACTGTGACTAATCCAGCAGAGAAGTTTTCAATATTTACGGCTATGACTAACAGGGAATAATCTTTTTTATTAGCGATCGCTAGGGCATAATAACCTAAGTTACTCAATAATTGCAGCGCCCCAAATACCCACAAACTGCGATTTAAGTTAATTTTGGTCATGATCACACCCCCAGCTAATACGCCGACGGTGGTGGCAAGAAATCCCATCCCAGCTTGAATTGTGCCGATTTCGGTTTTGGTAAAGTCTATTTCTCGTAAAAATAAGTTGGCTGTGATGCCGACCAGGGAATCACCTAGTTTATAAAGTAATATAAAACCTAGTGTTAAACTCGCTTGTTTGATACCAAAGCGGTGAAAAAATTCTTTGAAAGGTAGGAAAATAGCTGTTTGTAAGTTTTCAGGTGGACTATCTTCGCTAACTTCATTTAGGAGGGAGTTTGGTAATAATACGGATGTCGTTATCCAAGCCACTAATAATCCTGCTAATAACCAATAAAATACAGGTTGGGGAATGAAGCCGACAAAAACGCCAGCTATTAACCCTGCTACTAGTAACGTGATCATGACTATAAAAATCACGTCTTTGCCAGAAATGGGGGCTAGTTGTGTTTTATTTTGTAGTTTGTGTTCTGCGGGCGACCACAAGGTGGTAAATATACTTCCCGCCATAATCACTGCCATGAGCAAATATACTACATTCCAAGGTAGATAATCTGCTAACACTAAGGCGAGGGAACTGGTAATAAATAGGGCGATCCGGTAGCCTAATACCCACACAGATGCCCCTGGTTGCGCCTCTAGGGGGTTTAAAATGTCGGTACGGTAGGCATCACCAGCGATATCCTGGGTGGCGCTGAGGAAGGTAATAATCAGGCAGTTGATGGCGAGGATTTGTAATACTTGTTCGCTTTGGGCTGGTTGTTGAAGGGCAAGGGCAGCGATCGCTAATACTAACCCAATTTGGGTCATAATTAACCAACCTCTTCTGCCACCTAATAATGGTGGTGTAAATCTATCTAATAGCGGCGACCAGAGAAATTTTAAGGAATAAGGTAAACTTAATAAACCAAATAAGGTGATTTTGGCAATATCAACTTTGGCATCTTGCATCCATAGTTGTAGGGTTCTACTGGTCAGGAATAGTGGTAAACCTGATGCAAAACCTAGTAATAATAAAGCACCCATTTTCTGGCTTTGGAATGCCTGTCGGAGTGCTTGAATTTCTTTCATACAATAAGTGCAAAATCAGGATTTTACTTTGTTTGTGGCCTGTTCAATTAGATCTTCAATTTTCTTAATATTCTGATCTCCGGCTAAGTAACCAATACCTCGATGTAAATGTAAGCGAAATTGCGTAATCAGGGTTTCTCTATCTGTATCTAAGCCGTCGTTGTAGCATCTTTGTTTTAGTGCTAAAAGTAAAATATCGGACATTTCTCCCCCAAAAACCCGCCATGTCATTTCGACGTTGCTATCTTGGGGGATAGGTACGGGGGAAGGTGCTGCGGCTTCTGTGAGGGAACGACAAAACGCCCACCGACATAATATGTTCCATTGTTCGATTTTTGTGCTGCGTTTAAGTTTGAGGAGTTGTTCTTTGGCTGTTTGGGAGAGTTTGATTCTTTCTATTGGTGATTCCATGATTTTGGTGATTAAGTTATTTGTGATTATGAGAAAATTTATCTATTTTTGAATAGGATCTTCTGGAGGTGGATGACGATTAATAGCTTTATCAGCAGCACGAATATTGATAATTCTTTCTCTATTTAAATCTAGTATTCCTATTGTTGCTTTTCCTGTAGGTGTCAAACCAATAATTATTAATCCATCTGTTGACCATATAAAATGTTCATTCCACAGGCTTTTTCTAGGGTTAAATAGTGCAACTTGATTACCAGAATCAGGATCTATTGCTGTGAGATTATTTGATTTTCTGCGGTTACAATGAAAACAGGCCAGTGCTAAATTATCTATAGTATTTTTGCCATCTTTACTTAATGGAATTACATGATCTACTGTAAATAATACATATTGCCATTTTTCTGATGCGTGACAATATTCGCATAATTCTAATGCGCGTTGACGTACTTGCTGCTGAATTGAATCTGTTATTTTCCGACTTGACACTTTTATATATTTTAGTGGTTTTGATTGTGGGCTAGATTACGGACTATGCGATTTAGAAAACTCAGATAATCATCTATTTCTTCATAACTATCTAATTCTTGTTCTTCTTCTGGTGTGAGTTGAGAATTTTGTTGTTTAAAAAGTAATGTTTCAATGCGATTCTGGACATTACTAGAAGCACGAAAGATAGGTGTTCCTTCTTGTAACTCGATTGTGACAGCACCTTCTAAGGGTAAGGTAGCAGGTAAATTATGTAAAGTTGGTAGTAGAGGAATTGTCATATTTAAATCCATGAAATACTAAATAACATTTTACCAAAAATAACCAGGTTTTATTGTGGTTTCTCTTTTGTTGGAGTTATATTGGAGTAGGTATTCGCGGGCTATGGCTTCGGTTTCTTGGAGGTTTTGATATTCTTTTTTGCCGATTTCGGTGTCGGTGGAAAGGAGGATTACTTGATGGCTGGCTGAGGGAAAGTATCTTTCTACTAGGTTGTTGCGGTGGGAGGAGTCGAGTCTTCCTAATGGGGTGTCTATGGCTATGGGTAAGCGTCTTCCTGATACTTTGGCTAATCCCCACAAAAATGCGATCGCTAATAGTTGTTTTTCACCGGCGGAAAGGCGATGTTTGGGAACTGGTTTTCCGTTTAAATCATATAGGGATAATCCAAAGGTTTTACTATCAATAGCTATGCGATGTACTAGGTCTGATTTATGTAATAAATATAGAAAACAGTTTTTTACTTCTTCTTCTAATTTATTCAATTTTCTCAAAGTCAATCTTTCTCGAAATACTTTTAATGTTTGTTGAACTTTTAATGCAGAATCAATAATATGTTCACTATTTTGATATTTGATATTTTGTACAGTATATTCATTTAGTTCTTGTCTCAATTTTTTGGTTTCTGTATCTAATTCTATCAGTTTTTGAGTCATTATGTCTGACTGAGATTTAATTTTATTAAATTCAGTTTGTGCCTCTTTTACTGCTTTTTGTAGTTTTGTATATTCTTCCGGTGCAGCCGCAGTTTGTACTTGTCTTTCTAAGGTGAGGATTTCTTCTTCATAATTAGTTAATTCATCTAATTGCTTTTGGGCTATATTTTGGGAAATTTGTAACCGATAAGTTATATTGTCAAGTAAACTTAAACTTTCTTCATCTCCATTTAACCAATTATTTTCTGTGGATAAGTTATTAGTATATAAGTTATTGATATCTTCAGCTAAAAAAGATTGAATATTAGTAACTTTATTATTTTCTAGATTTAATTGTTGTAGCCAATTCAATAATCTTTCATCTCTAGCAATTAAGACATCTTTCGCTAATTGAATTTGTTGAGTTTTCAGTTCTTTTTCTCCCTGTCTTTGCACTTGAGATAATAAAGGACTAATTAAGGCTAAAGGTAAAACATCAGCAGCTAGTTCACACAAAGATTCACGGACATTATTCGCAACTTTAATTTTCTCTTCCTTTTGTTGTTCCAACTGACTACGTTCAGCAGCAATTTTACCACCTTCATTCACAAATCTATCTAAAGCCTCTTCATGAACTTTTTCTAATTCTGTAACTTCAATATTTAGATTTGCGAGTTTTATCTGATTGTTTTCATATTCTGCCTGTTTTTCCTGAAGTCGGGTTTCTATTTCTGCTAATTTTTCTAAATCTTTAGTATCTGCAAATTCCCGTTTTTTGCGATTTACTAAAATTTCTAAATCAATTGCTAATTTATCTGCTAATTCTAAACCCAGAAGTCCGTTAATAGCATCTACAACTATCGGGGGTGGGATTTCCTGTTCTGCAAGTTCTTTAACTTGTTCACCGTCAAAGAGAAATAAATTAGAAATACCTAAAGGTAAAATATTTTCTATATATTCATCCCAAATATTTACTAATGAATCAATTGGCCATGTTTCATCATCTCCTAATATTCCTAATTGGTCTTTTCCGTCTTTAGGATTTTTTTCCCAAGTCCGGACAACCCGATATTTTATGGGTCTATCTTCTTCAATATGTTCAAAAACTAATTCAATTCTAGTCTTTTCTGTGGGGGTACTTTTACTATTTACACATTGGGTAAGAAAATCACTATAACTCAAATTTCCTCTGGTTGAACATTGGGCGCGTTGTCCATATAATGCGAGGCGAATGGCATCCATTAGGGTGGTTTTTCCGCCGCCGTTCATTCCTCCTAAAAGGATAATTGGACGGGCGTTGTCTTCGTCAATTTGGGGGTTGAGGTTGATGATTTGTTTTCCAGCATAAGGACCGAAGTTTTGCAGGACTAATTCTAGGAAGATCATGGTTTTTGGGTTTGTGTTTTAGAGTATTTTTTTAACTAACCACAGAGGCGCAGAGGACGCAGAGAAAGAGAGAAAGGAGATATTTATCTCGTTCCCTGGCTCTGACAGGGAATGCTGTCAAGAGGCTCTGCCTCGGTTATAATGAGTTGAGGTAGAACCTCAAGATTGGCATTCCCAGCCAGAGGCTAGGAACGAGGGTGGGGAGGATATTCTATTGGTCTGGGTTATCATCTGGGTTCTTTTGTGCATATTTGAAGTTAGCCCAAGTTTGTGGTTTACTCTCTTGTTTTTCGGCGGTATCTCCTAAACTTAATTGTTTGAATTTTTCCCGAATTGTGGCAACATCACCTTCTAATGCTGCTTGTCTTAAATCCCGTTTTAAATGGGCATTTGCGATCGCTTTTTCTGGTGAACGGGAACTTGTATCAAAGCATTTTTCTAGGCTTTCGTAGATACCCACACGGCGGGTTTTTTTCTTAAATTGTCTTTCTGTATCTAATAGTCTGGCCATTAGTTCTAGGTGCATTCCGTCACCTTCACAAATTTCTTCTAATACTCCCCATTCGTCACTACCAAGTATGCTTTGATCTGCACCAGGACGAGGATCTTTAAATACTTCTCCTGTGACTTCTTCGTATATGCGGGGGACACTATCATCAAATTCGTGTTTTTCTTCTAACCATATTCGGCGAATTTCACTCAATTCTGCTTGAGAAATAAGGGTAATATCGCGCATATTTTCGGGCGCATTTTCACGCATTTCTTTTTGCGCTGTTAATAATTTTCTTAACCAATATTCTCGCCAATATTTTGTATATGGACCGGGTATAGGTTCAATAGATGCTTCACCATTTACATTACGTTCAAATAATTGAACTTCTCCCCAGATACGACGGAAATCTCTTTTTTCACGGTCACGGTCAACATCTAATTCAGCACGAAAATCAACTAATGGTTGTAACCATTCTTTTTCTTCATCATTTTGAATCATTGCTTGCATAGATTTATCACTGTTAACCAATGTGCAAACCCAGCAACCGAAGCGAGAACTTCCACAACTAGGAGTAGAAGTATCAACAACTAAAGGACATTCATTATCTGCTGTTGCACCTCTATACATAGTAAATAAATCTTTATTGCTATATCCCCAAGGGTTTGAAAACTGCATTAAATATAGCCAAACTTCATCAGTTCGCCAATCTTCAATAGGTGTGTAAAGTAGAGAATTTATCAAATTAGGATGAGGACAAAGACGCTCTCTGACTCGACCTGCTTCACGTTTCATCATTATCAAACCGCGAGTTATGCTTTCAGTTTTGCGAGTTCCTAAAATAACTATTGTTTCACCATTAGCTCTCACAACGTCACGAATAAAAAGATTAGAAGGCTCAATTTTTAGCCGTCCGGTACACCAGCGGAATTTATTGCGCGGTGCTGGGTAGCCTTTACCAATTAAACCTGCCCAATATGTTTGTTTAGTTTCTGGTTGCAGCAAATGAGGTTGTATTGGCATTTTTTGCTCTTCAGCCGCTACTTCCATTTGTTTTAATGAGCTTTTTACCCAAGCAGAAACATAGGGATTTTCTACACCTGTATCTGTCGTAATTACATGAATTGGTTTAGTTCTTTTTTCCGCTGGAAGTCCAGAAATTGCATTCCAAATAAGCTGTAAAGTAGCAGTGCTGTCTTTTCCACCTGAATAGCCTACTACCCAAGGTATCTCATCTAAACAATACAATTCTTGAATTTCTGTCGTCAAAGCTTGGATATACTCCACTAACTCTGGTACAGTACGATTCGGCTGATTTTTATTTTCTGGCTGTTGTGTTGTAGTCATTTTCCCTTACCTGTGGATACATGAACATAGAATCAATACTTCCCTTTGGGGGAATGGAATCATCTAGTATATAAATAAATCTAAGCTATGCGTGCAGCATATTTTTAAAAATCGCATCCCTAGTATCCATTTTTTTTGACAATAAAGCAAGAGTTAGTAACTAAGTTTTCAAAAATTAACATGAATGATAGTACAGATACACTCAATAATCAACTCGCTAACGAATATTTAGAACGGGAAAATCAGGATAAACAGGTATTAGCTTTACTGCTAGACAGGTTTTTAGAGAAGAAAGACCAAATTCTTGTCCAAAAGACAGAAATGGGTGGTACTGAGGCTTATGTAGGTTCTGTGACATTGGAATGGTTCGCGGGACGGGTACATTTTGCGTCTGGTTTACCCCTGCTGCAAAAAAAGTACAACCCAGAGACAGAGAATATTGAAATTGATGCTGATAGTATTGATGACATTCAACAACGTCCTGTTGACTGGTCGCGTCAAGCACCGTTAGTACAGTATTTAGCAGCGAGGAAAAATCATAAATTTCCGGCTGTGTTGGTGGTAATTAATCAACCTTGGGTAGATAACCCCAAAGCAGCGGAGTGGGATAGTCAAGGACGGGCTAAAAAAGCGACGACTGATTTTATACCTTTAGATAAAGATGGTAAAGTCGGTTTACTGAATATTTCTGAAGAAAATGTGACAATCTATGCTTTAGATGGTCAGCATAGATTAATGGGTGTCCAAGGTTTAATGGAGTTAATTAAATCAGGTAAACTGCAACGTTATAAAAAGGATAAAACTGCTGATGATAGTTTTATTACCTTATCTGATTTGATTGAGAAATATCAAGTAGAACCTGCTTATTTACAAAATTTATCTAAAGAAAAAATTGGCATTGAATTTATTTGTGCTGTGAATACCGGGGAAACTCATACAGAAGCAAAACGACGGGTAAGATCAATTTTTGTTCATGTAAATTTGATGGCTGCACCTTTAACTAAAGGTCAGTTAGCACAATTAAATGAAGATGATGGTTTTGCTATTGTAGCACGAAAAATTGCCGTTACACATCCACTTTTAGAACAAAAACCCAATCGCAATCCCCGTGTTAATTGGAATAGTGCCACAGTAGCCGCTAATTCTACGGTTTTGACGACCTTGCAAGCCTTACAAGATATGTCTGAAAGGTATTTGGGTCAAAAGTTCCCCCACTGGAAACCTTTGGAAAAAGGGTTAATTCCCATGCGTCCAGAAAATGAAGAAATTCAGGAAGGAATTGCAGATTTTAGACTACTTTTTGATCATTTAGCTAATCTTCCCAGTTATAAAATATTGGAACACGAAGATACAACTGTTTTGCGGCGCTTCCATTTTGAAAAAGACGGAGGTGAGGGAAATATGTTATTTCGTCCAGTTTCTCAAGTTGCTTTAGCGCAAGCTTTGGGAACTTTGGTATTTAAAAAATATTTTGCTTTGACGGATATTTTTAAGAAGTTGGAGAAATTTGACCGTCAAGGGGGTTTTAGTAGTATGGAATATCCTCAATCTATATGGTATGGGGTTTTATATGACCCCAATAAAAAGCGGGTACAGGTAGTAGGAAAAGATTTAGCTGTGAAGTTATTCATTTATATGTTGGGAGGAATGACTGAAAAAATGGAAGTTACGGCTTTACGTAAAGCTTTAGCTAATGCTAGGACAATGGAAGAACAAACTATAGGTTTTGATGGAAAATTGGTAAAACCGCAAGATGTAGGACTTCCGATTATTTTATAATAATAGCTAATTATGGCTGAAATATATGATGACGATGCCATTGTAAAGCTTCAATATCTGGAAAATATTTCTCTACTTTCGGTAATATGAGTATTTCCCCATGAAATTCCGTTATTGTTCTAGCATGGGGAGATACTTCTTCTAATTCTTTACTAACGATAATTTTGTATTTATCGTCAACAGCAAACCAACCTCTATCAAAAGCCCAATGATGATTTTTACAAAGTGCTATTCCGTTATGTATTCTACTGTCATAAAAAGCAGAAAATGGTTTTATATGTGCGCCGTCAACAATATTTTGATTACCAGTTTTAGTAACTTTTAAACCACAAAAAGCGCATTGACAATCATATACAGAAACAACCGCTTTTCTAAAAAAGGCATTTCTAATTAGTGTTTTTTTTAAACTCCATTTAGGGTTGTTAGGTAAATTTTCAATATCATCTAGTTTTTCTACTTCTGGATAATCTTGAAAAGTTTGATTAATTTGTAAAAATTCTTCAATTTCATCTTCATTATCCGAGAAAAAAGCGGCTACAAGTGCATCAATTAATTCTTTTCGAGAAGATTCATCTTGTAAATAGTTAAATAATTCACTGTCTAAATATGCGTATTCAACAGCCTGTTTTAATTGGTTAGTTGTTTTTGGTTGTAAATTATTAAAACCTGCTTTTATTTGTACGTGCCAAAATCCCTCATTTTGAAGATGAAAAAATGGATAGTGTAAACCTCCTTTATAAGATTGTGAGCCAATAACATTCCAATATTTATTAAAAGCTTGAATTAATTCATCTGAGACAAAAATTTGATTATTGGTAATAACTCCTCTCATAATCAAATCAATTACGGTTAAAAGTAATATTGGTTTATATTGAGCATTACCACGTTTTCGGCTACTACTTACTTTTAACTTAGAAAACTTTTCACAATAAAAACGAAGACTATTCATATCTCACTACTTTATAAAAACGCGAACAAAATGGATTATTTTAAAAATCTAGTTAAATTAAATTCTCCTTCTATATTATTTTCTTGATAATCTATTGCTTTTCTTAAAATCAATAGAAATTGTATTTCATAATCAACAACTCCGCGCAATTCACTTTGTAATATTTCTAATCCCCCATTAGCATACTCTTCAAATACTTGAGTCCGTTTATCCTCATATACATCTTCTCTAGAAGCAAGTATTTGGATATCACTTGTCTCAACAATTCCTAATAATTTGATAATTTTGTCATAACCCAGTGAAGCAAAATTTTCTTGTGGAATTGGAGAAGGCTCTCTTTTTGTAGTATCTCCCAGAGGAACACTTTTTTTATACTTTACTCCTAATGCTGCCGCAAATATCATCACCTCCACATAAGTTTGGAAAAGTCCCGGTGTTTCCTTAGACGCTAGTAACGACTTCACCAACTCAGCCTTATCCTGAGCAATTTTGATTCTATTTGCAGCCATAATTATAAAATATACACCCTTAACATCATAAACCAAACCTAACCTACTAATACCACACTCTTGCCTTATTCTTTGCGTCTTTGCTCTTTAGCGTCTCTGCGCGAAACAAAAAATCAAAAAACATCCTCATAAACCAAAGAAAGAGGAAAAGTAAAATCAACACTAACTAAATGTACATCATCACCCTCAACAAAAGGATGTAACTCCCATAAACCCCTATCATTCAACCGAAAACAATCCAAACCGATTTTATCAGCACTAATTAAAACATATTCTTGCAAAGATTGAATCCGTCTATATAGCTGAAACTTACCCCCCCTATCATAAGCTTCCGTACTAGGAGAAAGCACCTCAACAATTAAACTAGGAAATTCAATAAACTTAATCGCTTTTTTATCTTTAGGGTGACAACTAACAACAACATCAGGATAAGTAAACGGACCTGTGTCAGACACACCTACTTTTGCATCAGCAATATTAACACGACACTTACTACCTTTTAAATGATTTTTTAACCCAGAAGCTAAATTAAAAGCAACATCATTATGAGGAATAGTTCCTCCAGTCATAGCAAAAACTTCACCATTGATATATTCGTGTTTAATATCTTGCTGTTCCTCCCATTCCAAATACTCCAGAGGACTCATATAACTTTTCTCAAAATTAACAACCATAACATTTACCTCCTGAATTTGCGTAAAACAAATTAACTAAAAATTTGCAACAACCACCGATTAACCTCACCATCATCTTGAGTGAGACTACGTTGAATAGCTTCTTGAACAGTAGATATTTGCAAACCTGGTAAAACCTTTGATTCCTCAATTCTCCTACTTCCACCATCAATAATTTCAAAAGCAATAATATCATTATTATTAGCATCCATAACCCAATATTCCTTTACCCCCAACCGTTCATAGAGTAATCGCTTAAAACCCAAATCATCATTAATAGAAGAAACAGCAACTTCCACAACTAGAGTCGGTGCTGCTAACTCATTAATATTGACAGGAGAATTATTCAAAGGTGGAAATGTTACCTTATCCCCAATATAAAAAGCTAAATCAGGTTGACATTCTCCTTCACTTGTTCTGCGAAAACTGGTATTTACCCAGCCTTTAATTTTAATGTTTTTCAATGTCGCATAAAAATTCACAACATTTGCAACAACATTATGATTATTTCCATGAATTGAACCAACAGGTGACATTTCTACCCTCATGTAATTCTGATAAAAATAAAATTTTCCTTGCTGATAATCAGAATGTTCAGCAACCTCCAGAAACTCATCCCAACTCACACTTACCCAAGTATCCGTCACCAAACCTAAAGAACTAATAACCATAACTTTCTTCCTCTGCGTCCTCTGCGTCTCTGTGGTTCGTTACTCTTCTATCGTTCAACCTCAACAATTTCAGTATATTCAAAACCATTCAAACTCTGTCGCACCAAAGCATATCGTTCCCTCCCCAACTCAATAAAATCCTGTTCACAATTAGGCTTAGAAGAATAATAAACCAAAACATATTCCTTCCCAATCTTCTCAGCAATTTCCTCCTCAACCTCAACCCTCCACTGAGTCTTAGTCACCAACACAACCAACTGATTTGCTAACTTAGGAATAGTTCGCGCAATGTGACGACGAGAATTAGCATCTAAACTCCCAAAAGGAGAATCCATAACAATAGGAAAAGTGCTACTATCAGGAACCATCATCATTTTCCGCTTCTCACTCCAGTCACGCACCTTATCAATAATACTAGCGATAAAAGATAAACTGAGGATTTGATTTTCTCCCGTAGAAGCTGCGACTGGTGCTTCAAATCCCGTCGTATTTTCCACCAAACTCAACTCATACTTTTCGCTAATTTTGGGAACATAAGGAGTAAAAGAAATATCTGAGAAAATTTCCTGTACTCGCTGTTCCAATTGGAGACGAAACTGATTTTCTTGACGGTTTTTAACTTCCGATAATCTGTCAATTGCATCTTGAGTAGCATTAATGCGACGCTGTGCTAAAGATTGTTTTTCCTCATTTTGTTTTTGCTTAGATATTTGTTTTATCAAAGCATCAATAGCTGTTTTTAGATGAGAAACTTCCTGTTGATTTGCACCTTGTTCTCGATTTAAGTCATCAATTTTAGCTTCAATTTCATCCAGACGTTTTTGTAAACTACTAATTTCCTCATTGGGATCTTTTCGGAGTTGTTCTTGAATAGTTGCTAATTCCAATTCAACTTGATTAAGATTTTCCCGTAACTGTTGAATTCGTACTTGTTCCCTGTCCGCTTCTTCCCAAAAAGCAACTGCTTGTTTATCAATTTCATCAACTTGCGCGCTCATTCTAATTGCGGTTTCTTCTACAGTCGAAGAACCAGATTTTCTCATTAAATTTTTGACATGAAAATGGGTGTGAGTTCCTTCCCTTAAATCTGCACCACAAATACAACGTCCAGTATTGAGTAAATCATTGACAAATTCCCGGGAAATTCCCGCAGTTAATTCACCTTTTTGTTTTAAATCTGTAAATATTTCCCGAAAATTAGCGGTAGTTTCCGATAACAGAACAGTATAACCCCGTGCAGAAATAACCTTTTTCAAATTCTCCCGTGTTTTTTTAAACTCTTCCCGCAAACTATCTTTTTGAGATTCTAAACTTTGCTTTCTTTCCTGTAATTCCTTAACAGCAGTCAATTCTCGTAACTTGTTACTAACTTCCTTTTTAAAAATTTGCTGACATTCCAACTCTTGATTTATTTCCGTTTGACGTTTATTGATATTGTCAATTTCCAGTTCTTGTTTTTCTTGCTGATTCAATAACTGTTTAGTTTCCGCGTCACCAATATGTTTTAACTCAGTTTCTAAACTCTTTTTAGCATCTTTCAAGTGTTTAATCGAAAGTTCAATAACTTCCACACCCAAAAAAGTTCTAATGGCTTCAGAAATTTCCGCTTTATTATCAGAACGGACAATTTCTTCAATGCGTTCACCGTCAAAGAAAAAATATTGATGTAAACTTGCTGGTAAAATCTGAGTAATAATTTCCTCAGCTTGTTGAAGGGGAAAATACCATTTTCCATCATCTCCAGCAACTTGAATTTTCAACTGAGTTTTCCCAGCTTCAATCACATCACTTTCATTTTTATAAACCCGACAACCACGAGTAGCGCGATAACGATTACCTTCATGTTCCCAACCAACTTCCACCCAACATTCCACAGGTTGACTAGGTTGAGATTCTGAAATTGCGCGTTTATTTACTAACTGTTCCGTTGACGCAAAAGCCGCACTAAATTTTTCATATAAAACCCAAGTAAACGCATTCAAAATACTAGTTTTACCTGCACCATTACTACCATAAATCATCGTAGTGTTGCGAACATCTCCACCAGCCAAAGTTATCTCTGGAGTTTTCCCATAAAAAGAACGAAAATTACATAATTTAATCGAAGTTAGCTTCATTGTACCGCTTCCTTCACAATAGTGAGAATATCATCATTAATATGACCCTTACTCTTTCTATCTAACCGACTTTTCTCCAACCTCCATACCTTCTCAATAATTTGCTTCACTTCCGGTGGTGCGCTGGTAATTGGTTCTTGAACATCTTCAATATTTGCTTCTGGTATCATTTCAAAACAGCAATAGATTTATTTTCTATTTTAACCAGTTCTGATACTATTTTTATCTATCTGCCCATTACAAATTTTAACGTATCCAGAAGCCAGGGAATAAATTCCCTGTCTAATAGCTCAAGTCGGTTAAAACCGACTATTATGGCGGTATATACTTGGATGAGATAGACAATTGACCAGAAAATCTATAAACTAAAAGATTTTCAAGTCTGTTCCCTGCTATATCAAATTCAAGTTAAAATGAAAATTGTACCCTAGCTTTAGAAGAACTAACTATGACAGTTACTATTGCTAAATGGAGTTTAGACGACTATCATCGTATGATTGAAATTGGCCTTTTAGCTGGTCGTCAAGTTGAACTACTAAATGGAGAAATTATCAACACTTCTGCACCGGAAGGACCAGAACACGCGCAAATTAATACTGATTCTGCTGAATATTTGCGGGAATTACTCGGTTCAAAAGCACTGGTAAGAGATGCAAAACCGATTACAATACCTAATAGCAATTCAGAACCAGCACCAGATTTAGCAATAGTTGAACCACTGCGGGCTATTTATCGCAGTCATCATCCTTATCCTGAAAATATATTTTGGTTAATCGAATATTCTAAAACTACTTTAAGTAAAGATTTAGAAATAAAACGCAAAACTTATGCTGCTGCATTAATTAATGAGTATTGGGTAGTAGACTTAAAAAATCAACAATTAACAGTCTTTAGAGAACCAATAAATGGTAATTATTCTAGAGAATTAGCCTTTACCTTCGGTGAAATATCTCCCTTAGCATTTCCAGAAATTAAAATTTCTATTCAACGGTTACTACAAGGATTTTAACAATAGATTCAGAAGGATTTTGTGTTGTTTCTGCGATTACCTGGATGATCAAGGCTAGGCTGTGGTCGGGTAGCAGGACTATATCGCTATAATCCCACCCCTACCGCTACTGGGAGTTTATGAGGAAAGTATCAGTAATTCTTCTTTGTTCTCACGAGGAATTTTTCTACTATTCTCTGCAAGACAAGCTGCGCCTTTCCTTTATTGTTTTCCAATGGTGTCCGAGAAGGTGATGGATATGAAGTATCGGTAGTCTCTACTCCATATTCAGACATTACAGTAAGCGACTGAAGTTTCATGTTAACGGTATATTGCCCGTTATAAACTGTTCCATCAATTTCAACGCTTACATCTGCTGCTAGTAGATCAGGCATTTAATAACCTCTTTTTTACTATTGAGCTACTAAAATCCAATATAATGTATAATGCGAGGTAAAGAAAAACGTTGTAACAAACGCAAAGATTCTGGTTTCATAAATACTCTAGGACTTACGCATTGACAAAAAACATTATTCATGCAGTCTAGGCAATGGTATTCTTGCCAAGGTTAGAAAAAATATGCTCACGAATAACAGAAGTAAACAGATTCCTCTGTACTTCATACCAATTA